>ERZ809074.123-NODE-123-length-130800-cov-7.523324_pt1 | contig 130800 bp, 109 predicted proteins | sample MGYA00520795_ERZ809074 | MGnify/ENA primary metagenome ERZ809074 (study PRJEB31570, sample SAMEA3212989) | Homo sapiens | biome: human-gut; feature: human gut; material: fecal | place: Sweden | collected 2011 ... | reverse complement strand
TTTTTGCAGTTTTACTTGCATATAAGCATAGAATGCCGGGGACGAAGTCCTCGGAGGAAGCGATTGAAAGGCTTCTGCCTGGAAGGCAGTACGCCTGTAGCTATGCCTCATGTCCTATGGCGTAGTGCCTTCCAGGCACATCGTTCTTGCCATACCCAACCGAGGACTTCGTCCCCGGTTACCAAAAAGCTTTGCTTTTGTAGTGCCTTCCAGGCACGTAGTATAAAACCTAATTCTGAAAATACATACACAATATTATATATATAGACAAGACAAAATGACAGAAACAAAAAATCTGGTAGAAGCAATCATCGAAGGCATACAAGAAAAGAAAGGCCGCGCCATCAGCGTGGCAGACCTCAGCAGCATCGACACAGCGCCTTGCAAATACTTCGTAATCTGCACCGGAGGCTCGCCGCAGCAGGTGGAAGCCGTGGCAGACAGCGTGGAAGAGTTCGCACGCAAGCACGCCGCCGAGAAACCCGCCGCCGTGTGCGGTAAGGCGAACGCCGAATGGGTTGCGCTCGACTACGGTACCGTGATGGTGCACGTGTTCCTCCCTGATGCCCGCGAGCATTACGACCTCGAGCACCTCTGGCACGACGCGCCCGTGCAAAGCATTCCCGATTTGGATTAAATACATCCTTTCCCCTCTTGATGAGTTAGTAAACAAGAAAACGAGTATACGAGGAAACAAGACAAGTAACTATTTTAATATATAATTAGTACGACATTTCTGTCTCGTTTACTCGTTTACTTGTCAACTCGTTTACTATAATACAAACAATAATGGATACAAACAACAATAAAATCCCCGGCGGCAAGAAAAACAACATGCCGAAGTTCAGCCTCAGCTGGCTCTACATCGCGGTCATTGCCGCCCTCGCCTTCATGCTCTTCCAAGGCAACGACAGCAGCGGCGGAGCAAACAAAGAGGTGGACTACACCTCGTTCAAAACCTACGTGGCCAACAACTACGGCACGGAAGTCGTCATCGACAAGACAGCCGGCGAGGTGAGCATGACGATACGCCCCGAACACATACGCGAAGTGTTTAAGGCAGGCACCGACCGCGTGGGCAAGCAGCCCACCGTCTCGGCTAAATATGGCTCTATCGACCGCCTCGACGACTACCTCGCCGAGAACTTCAAGGGCAAGGTGAAATATCGCGAGAGCGACAGTTTCTTCCTGCGCCTGCTGAGCAGTTTCCTGCCCATCATACTGCTCGTGTTCCTGTGGTTCTTCATGATGCGCCGCATGGGCGGCGGTGCCGGCGGCGGCGTGTTCAGCGTGGGCAAGAGCAAGGCCAAACTCTTCGACAAAAACGGGCAGGGCACCAACGCCACCTTTAAGGACGTGGCTGGACAAGAAGGCGCCAAGCAGGAAGTGCGCGAGATTGTGGACTTCCTCAAAAATCCCAAGAAATACACCGAACTGGGCGGCAAGATTCCCAAGGGCGCACTGCTCGTTGGCCCTCCGGGCACGGGTAAGACCCTCTTGGCAAAGGCAGTGGCCGGCGAGGCCGACGTGCCTTTCTTCTCCATGTCGGGGTCAGACTTCGTCGAAATGTTCGTCGGCGTAGGCGCGAGCCGCGTGCGCGACCTTTTCAGCCAGGCCAAGGAAAAATCTCCCTGTATTATATTTATTGATGAAATAGATGCCATAGGCCGTGCCCGCGGCAAAAATCCCGCCCTCGGCGGCAACGACGAGCGCGAAAACACGCTCAACCAGCTGCTTACGGAGATGGACGGCTTCGGAACGAACTCAGGCGTGATTATCCTCGCAGCCACCAACCGCGTGGAAATTCTCGACCCCGCCTTGCTCCGTGCCGGTCGCTTCGACCGCCAAATCCACGTGGACTTGCCCGAACTCTCGGAGCGCGTGGCAATTTTCAAGGTGCACCTCGCCCCGCTCAAACTCGCCGACGACCTCGACGTGGATATGCTCGCGCGACAAACGCCGGGCTTCTCGGGCGCAGACATCGCCAACGTGTGCAACGAGGCGGCACTCATCGCCGCCCGCCACAACCGCAGCCACGTGGGCAAGCAGGATTTCCTCGACGCCGTGGACCGCATCATCGGCGGACTCGAAAAGACCTCGAAGGTGATGACCGCCGACGAGAAGCGCAGCATCGCTATCCACGAGGCAGGCCACGCTTCCGTGTCGTGGCTCCTGCAATACGCCAACCCGCTGGTGAAGGTGACCATCGTGCCGCGCGGACAAGCCCTCGGCGCGGCATGGTATCTGCCCGAAGAGCGCAACATCACCACGAAAGAGCAGATGCTCGACGAGATCTGCGCCACGCTCGCCGGCCGCGCTGCTGAAGAAGTATTCACCGGACATATTTCCTCGGGCGCGCTCAACGACTTGGAGCGCGTGACGAAGCGTGCCTACGGCATGGTGGCTTACCTCGGCATGAGCAGCGAACTTTCCAACCTTTGCTACTACAATAATCAGGAATACAATTTCACTAAGCCTTATTCTGAAAAAACCGCTGAGAAGATCGACGCGGAAGTGAGCCGCCTTGTCGGCGAACAGTATGCACGTGCCAAGCAGATTCTCACGGACAACGCCGACAAGCACGGGCAGTTGGCACAGTTGCTCATCGACCGCGAAGTGATTTTCACGGAAGACGTGGAGCGCATCTTCGGCAAACGCCCCTGGAAGAGCCGCGCCGATGTTCTCATGGAGGAGGAAGAAAAGGAAAAAACCGAGCAAACCGCGCAGCAGGCCGGCGACGCGCCTGCCGACGGCGAAGAAAAGGAGGTGCTCACCAATGAAGAAGTGGAACAACTCATTGCCGAGCGAGAAAAAGCAAAACAAAACGACCATGAATAACCTCGTATTACGCACCCTCACGGGCGTGCTCTTCGTGGCAGCCCTCGTAGGCGGCACAGTCTACTCGCCCGTCACATTCACCGCGCTCTTCGGTCTCATCACGGCACTCACCCTCTGGGAGTTTACGGGCATCGTGAACAATCACGCCGGCGCAAACGTGAACCGCCTCATCACCACGGCGGCAGGAACGTACCTCTTTTTCGCCTTCGCCGGCTTCTGCGGCGATTTCACCCCGAGCCGAGCCTTCGTGCCCTATCTGCTCTCGCTGATGTACCTGCTCATCGAAGAACTCTATTTGCAGCACAAAGACCCGCTGCGCAACTGGGCGTTCGCCTTCGCGGCGCAGGTGTACATCGCCTTAGGCTTCGCCATGCTCAATGTGCTGGCGTTCCGCTACGATGCGGTGACAGGGCAGACGGCCTTCGAGTGGATTTTCCCGCTCTCCGTCTTCATCTTCCTTTGGACGAGCGACACGGGCGCCTACTGCTGCGGCAGCCTGCTGAGCCGCTATTTCCCCGCCAAGCTCTTTGAGCGCGTATCGCCTAAAAAGTCGTGGGTGGGCAGCATCGGAGGCGGACTGCTCTGCATCGCGGCAGCCGTCGCCATCAACGCCCTTTGCCCTGGGAAAATGGAACTGGTTTATTGGATAGGCCTCGCGCTTACCGTCTGCGTCTTCGGCACGTGGGGCGACCTCGTAGAGAGCCTCTTCAAACGGCAACTGGGCATCAAAGACTCTGGCAATATCCTGCCGGGACACGGCGGCATGCTCGACCGCTTCGACTCCGCCCTCCTCGCCATTCCCGCCGCCGTGCTCTACTTCTTCTGCATAGGCTGCTAAAAGGCAAGGCCTTGCTGCCCGACTTTCAATGGAACTGAAAAAACTATCTCGCCGCAGCCGCGAGGAAATCTTCAACACGCTGACGCACTTGGCGGGCGTGGTGTTCACGCTCTCGGTGGCATGGATCATTATCCGCTACGGCTACCGGCAGAACTGGCAGCATGCTTTCGGCGTGACGTTTTTCACCTCCGGTATGTTGCTGATGTACGCTTGCAGCACCCTTTACCATTGGTGGCTGCCCGGAAAGACCAAAAGCGTGCTGCGCATCTTCGACCACTGCGGCATCTACGTGATGATTGCCGCCTCTTACACGCCCATCTGCATCGGAGTAGTGGGCGGCGCACTGGGTTGGACTGTGTTCGGATTGCTGTGGGCGGTGGTCGTTGCAGGCATAATATATAAAGTGAAAGCCTTGGGTCGTTACCCGAAGCTTTCACTTTCTTTGTATCTCGCCATGGGCTGGTCGGTTGTCTTTATCGCGGAGCCCGTGGTGAGCAAACTATCCTTGCCTTCCCTGCTTTGGATTTTGGCAGAAGGCCTGTTCTATACAAGCGGCACTTATTTCTTTGCCCACGATGACCGCCGCTATTTCCACGGCATTTGGCACATCTTCGTCCTCCTCGGTTCTGTGAGCCACTGGGCCGCCGTTTATTGCATCGTTTCTTAAAATTCAAAAGTTCACAACCATGCTGATGCCCCCGCCGTCGCCGAACGATGCCGGGGCGATGCTCACGTCTGCTTTTTTCACGAAGGGGCGGGGGTAGATGAACGCTGCGCCCGCGCCGATGGCAGCACCGCCGAGCACGTCCCACCAGTCGTGGCGTTTGGTGTAAGTGCGCCCCCACGCCACGTAAGCGGCCACGGCGTAAGCAGGCACGCCCCACTGCCAGCCGTAACGGCGCAGCAGAAACGATGCGCCGTCGAAAGCCACCGCCGTATGCGTGCTGGGGAAAGCGTGCCGCCCTGTGCCGTCGGGGCGGTCTTTCTTAATGACGGCCTCCAGCCCGTAGTTGATGGCGAGCGTGGTGGCAGTGCTGAGTCCGAGCTGCAAGATGCCTTTCTTGTCCTTTTCTGCAATCGCCTTGATAAGGCCCGTGGCAGAGGGTGCCAGGCATAGCACGTCCGTGGAACGCTCCACGAATTTGCTTTGTGCCGAGACGCTTGCGGCGTGGAGCATGAGGCAGGCAAAGAGAATAAAGGTGATTTTCATAAATGGCGGTTATTTCTTCTTATTCTTCTTGCCGGTTTTCGCAGATTGTGCCGGCTGCGTGACGCTGACGGTGTCAATTACCGGGGCATTGCCGACCGCGCCCGCTTGGTTAGGGGCACCGGGCACGAAGAACTGCCCTCGGTCTTCCACGATGCGCATATCGCACACGTTGCACCATTCACAGCTGCCGCTGGGCTGCTGCGTTTTCGATTGGTCGCAGGTCACGCCGAACGTAATCGTGCCGCCTGCGTGGCGGAAAGGTTGTGAGGCAGAAAAACTCCAATGCTCGGCTCGCTCGGCTATATCATCCCAATCCTCTTTCGTATAATAAGCCTGCTTGAAATAGTCCATCGTGTAGGCAAGTTCGTAGGGCGTTCTCCCGATGTTGCTCGTCACGTCCTTTACATACGCCGGCAGGGGCACGAGGTTCGTATAAACCCCAGCGGAGTCCACTGTATAGCCGAAGCAGCCCGGCGCACTGGCTTGCGAGATGATTTCCAGGCGATAGTTGCCGGCAGGCAGCGTCACCGTCTTTTGCAGATCGAAAATCATAGGTTGGTTGTCCAAATCGCGCACAAAGGCCCAGTGGGAGTCTACCGCTTCATCGTTGAAAAACGATTCGTGCTGTTCGTACACCCCGCCCCAGTTGTTGCAGTTTTCCAACTTCAAGATGTGAACGCCGTCCGCTGCGAGGCGGTTGCGCTCGGAGGCTTCCAGATAGATGCCGTTCTCCGTATTCTTGTCGCGCCGCACCTTGACGTCGGCCTCGCCAATGTTTTTGATTAAAATGCCGCCCAAGATGCCAGCCACGCAGAGCGAGAGCACTAAGGAGAGGACGAGGAGCACGATGCGCCCGAGCGAGAGGCTTTTACCCGACGTGTTGCCCGTGAGGAAGCGGACGAGCAGATAGAGCAAGATGCCCACGGCGGCAAGCAGGCAGAAAGCTATGACGACAAGCGAGACTGTGGAATAGGGAATGGCATTCAGGGCTTCGGGAAGCAAGGGGTCGCAATCGCTGACACTCGTGAGAATGGTGAAACTCGTGGTGGCGAAGGTAAGCACCGTGAAGGCAGCGAGCAACATGCCGACGATAATCATTCCCACAAAGCACGCCACGCCCACTTTAAGCAGGATAACCAAAGCGTGCAGCAGCGTGTTGATGAGGCTGCGGCCGCGCGCTTCCTTTTGCTGCGGCGCACTGGCGGGGTTGGCAGCGGTGGCGTTGCGGATAATCTCGTCGTTGATGCTCTGCGCGTTCACCGTTTTGCCGCGCATCTGCAATTTCTGCTCAGCCGTCTGCGCCGCTGGCACGAAGAGCCACAGCACGAGATAGATAATGGCTACCGTGGAGAAACTGAGGAAGCAGAGCAGCACCATGGCGATGCGCCACGGCAGCGGGTCGGTGCCGCCGAAGTAGTGGCAAAGCCCCGAGAGCACGCCGCCCAGCATTTTGTCGTCCTCGTCGCGGTAGAGCCGGCGGCGGCGCAGCCAATCTGTCAGGCGGTCGGCCGCGCTTGCGGCAGTGCCCGTTTCCGAATCCGTTTCCTCTGAATCTGTGCCGCCGGCATCGGAGGGCTCGGCGGGTTCTCCCGAGTCCATTTGCTCTGGGTCGCCGATGCGGTGGATGATGTTCTGCACATCGTCGATGTCGCAGGCTTCCTTGCCGCTTTGCTTCAATTCCTCCATAAGTTCCGCCACGCGGTGCTCCACGTCGTCGGCGATTTCGTCGCCGCCCTCCTTTTTAGAAAAATAGCGGCGCATGTTTTCGAGATAGCTCTTCAAGAGCGCGTAGGCGTCCTCGTCGATCGCGTAGAGCGACCCGAACATATTGATTGTGATATTCTTTTTCATGATGCGAGGTAGTGTATAATATTATAATATTGTGCTTGGCGTAAATCCGTCGAGCGTGAGGCGGACCGGGCTTTCCGCTTTGAGCAGCCCCACGGTGCGTGCCAGTTCGTTCCATGCGCCGTCGAGTTCGGCCAAAGCCAGTTCGCCTTGCGCAGTGAGCGCGTAGTACTTGCGCGGCGGCCCTTGCGTGCTTTCGCGCCATTCGTAAGAGAGCATCCCGTCCTTTTTCAGTCGGGTGAGCAAAGGGTAGAGCGTGCCTTCCACCACAATCATCTCCACGCTTTTCAGGCGGTTGATGATGTCGTTGGCATAAGAAGGCTCCTTGCGCAGCAACAGCAGCACGCAGTATTCCAGCATCCCTTTGCGCATCTGTGATTTAGCGTTGTCTACATTCATAATCCTTGAGCGTATCGGTAATAAATTCGCCCCCGGCCGCGGGGCAGTATCAACTATCTGCCGCAAAAGTATGCAAAAGATAAGTACCTTGCAAAGCAAAGTACTAAGAAAATCTTATTTATTAGTATAAATTTAATATTTCAAGCAGGATGTGTGCGTTTTTGCCAATATATTTCATTTCTTTATGCTTTGCTCCTGCTTCTTTTTCCTATATGATGCGCGGCATGAGAAAACTATTTTTGCCAAGATAGTTTATTTTTGTAACTTTGCAGCCGATAATCCACGGGAAATCTTTTTATGGAAAAAAAGACCGCTACAACAGCAAAGCCCGCCGGCATCGGCGGCACGCATAAAGAAGAGGTGCGCCTGCGCGTGATAGAGCAGGCGATGCGCATGTTTCAGGCGCATGGCATCAAAAACGTTACGATGGATAGCATCGCCGATGCCCTGAAAATGTCGAAGCGCACCCTCTATGAACTCTTTGCAGACAAGGCCGCGTTGCTCCTTGCAGGGCTGCGCCTTCAAGACGAACGCAAAGAGCGGTGTATGCAAGAACGTCTCGCAGAGACCGACAACGTGCTCGAAATCATACTCGGCGAGTTTGCCGACAGCATGCGTATGTTCAGCGGCATCAATCCCGATTTTTTTATCGAACTACATAAGTATCCCGCTGCCGTGGCCTATTTCGAGAAGCGAAGCAGAGAGCACGAGGCGGCCGCCGTGGCGTTTTTGCAACGCGGCGTGGCGCAGGGATTTTTCCGCGCCGACGTAAACTTCACGCTCGTTTACCGCCAAATTGCCCGTACGCTCAATTACCGCGCTATGGAAGAAATAGGCCGAGGCTGCCCGCTCAAAACTCTTTTCTACAACATCGTCATCGTTTATATCCGTGGCTGCGCCACGCCTGAGGGGGCGCGTTACATGGACAATATATTAGAGAAAATCCTGCAAGCAGAGCAGTTGTAGTTTTTCCCAATATATTCTTTGCAGGCAGCGGACTGCAATATTTTAATAAACAGAATAGCGGCGCACAATGCAGACAAAAGCATTGTGCGCCGCTTTAATGTATCGGTAAAAGGGTATTATCTGATAATCGTTGCTTCTCTGTCGGGTCCAACGCTAACGATAGAGATGCGGACGGCGAGCTGCTTTTCAAGATAAGCGATGTAGGCGGAGAAGGCGGGCGGGAAGTCTTTTTCCTCGCGTATTTCCGTGAGCGGTGTCTGCCAGCCGGGGAGTTCCTCGTACACGGCTTCGTAGCCCTCGGTGTCGTAAGGCATTTCCGTCACCACTTCGTCGCCTTTCTTGTATGCGGTGCAAACTTTAATGGTCTCGAACTCGTCGAGCACGTCGCCCTTCATCATCACGAGGTCGGTCACGCCATTTATCATGATGGCGTATTTCAGTGCTACGAGGTCAATCCAGCCGCAGCGGCGGTTGCGGCCCGTCACCGCGCCGTACTCGTGACCGATGCGGCGGAGCGTTTCGCCCGTCTCGTCAAACAGTTCCACAGGGAATGGGCCAGAGCCTACGCGCGTGCTGTATGCTTTGAAGATGCCGAATACGCGGTCAATCGTATTGGGGGCTACGCCTAGGCCGGTGCAAACGCCGCCGGCGGTGGTGCTGGAAGAGGACACGAAAGGATAGGTGCCGTGGTCGATGTCGAGCAATGAGCCTTGCGCTCCCTCGGCAAGCACAGACTTTCCTTCGGCGAGGGCGCGGTTGATTTCTGCTTCGGTGTTAGAGAGTTTGAAGCGGCGCATGTATTCCACGCCCTCCATCCACAATTTTTCTTCTTCCGCGATGTCGTAATCCGTATAATGCAGGTCGCGGAGAATTTGTTCGTGACGCGCTTTGAGCGCACGGTATTTCTCTTCAAAGTTCTCTTCGATGTCGCCGACGCGCAAGCCTACACGGGCGGCCTTGTCGCTGTAAGCCGGGCCGATGCCCTTGCCCGTGGTGCCCACCTTGTTCTTGCCCTTGGCGGCCTCGTAGGCGCGGTCGAGCACGCGGTGGGTAGGCAGAATGAGATGGGCGCGGCGGCTAATGTGGAGGCGCGGGGCGATGTCGTAGCCGGCGGCTTTGAGTTCGTGGGCTTCTGCCATGAAGAGGTCGGGTGCGATGACGCAACCGTTGCCTATAATGTTCGTTTTGCCTTCATCGAAGATGCCCGACGGAATGGAGCGCAGCACGAATTTCTTTCCGTCGAAGATAATGGTGTGGCCGGCGTTGGGGCCTCCGGCAAAGCGGGCGACTACATCGTAGCGCGGCGTGAAGAAATCCACGACCTTGCCTTTGCCTTCGTCGCCGAAAACAATGCCCAGCAGGGCATCAACTTTTCCCTTTGTCATATTTTGGTTGTTTTAATTATTATATTCCTAAGAGGTTTTTGATAAGGAAGAACAGCATGGGCATCACGAGGGCGGGCAGGAGGTTGATGGTCTTGCAGTCCTTGATGTTGAGCACGCCCAGGCCTGAGGCGGCAATGAGCACGCCGCCCACCACCGACACTTCTGTGATAAGCTGTTCGGAGATGAACGTTTGCGAAACTTTCGCGATGCCGTAGATGCTCGCCTGCCACACGAAGATGACGATGCCCGTCACGGCGGTGCCGAAGCCGTAGCTCGAAGCAAGCACAATCATCGTGACGAGGTTGAGCGTGGCGGCGGTCATCAGATAAGTGTTATCCCCATAGAGCGCGCTCAGCACGGGGCCCATCATCGAGAGCGTGCCCACGCAGCAGAGCAGCACGCCGGTGGTGATGCCTTCCACGAGGTTGGAGGTGGACATGCGGCGCGTGGCGCTTTCCATACGTTGGTCGAGCTTGAGCACGGTGCCGAGCAGTCCGCCGAGGGAGAGGCAGAAGATAAAGAGCACGGGGTACTTGCTGTTGGCCATATTGGTCATGGCCACGTTGATGCCCAGCACGAGGGCCGCCAAGCCCATCGCCGTGTTGAGCACGTTGATGTATTTCTCCTTGATGCCTTTGCGGGCTATTGCTCCGATGGCACTGCCGATGATTGCCGCAAGGGCGTTGAAGATGATGGCAAGCATGGCAATATATTATATGCGTGCGATGATGCTGCGGAAGATTTCGGCCATGAGCGGCTGCACGGCGTTGGCGGCCTTCTGCACCTCCTCGTGCGTCACCTCCACGATTTTTCCTTCTACGCCGAGGTCGGTGATGATGCTGATGCCGAAGACGCGCATGCCGCAGTGGCGTGCCACGATGACTTCGGGCACCGTGCTCATGCCCACGGCATCTGCGCCGAGGCGGTGGTACATCTTATATTCTGTCGGCGTTTCGTAAGTGGGGCCTTGGTTGGCGAGATACACGCCTTCCACCACGCGGATGCCTTTCTCCTTAGCAATTTCGCGTGCGAGGGCGAGGAATTTCTTGTCGTAGGCTTCGCTCATGTCGAGAAAGCGCGGGCCGTAGGGGAAGTTCTTGCCGCGCAAGGGGTGCTCGGGGAGGAAGTTGATGTGGTCGGTAATCAGCATCATGTCGCCTATTTCAAAGTCGGGATTAACGCCGCCGGAGGCATTGCTCACAAAGAAGTTCTTGATGCCCAGCTCGTGCATCACGCGTTCGGGATAGGTCACCTCTTTCATCGTATAGCCCTCGTAGTAGTGGAAACGTCCTTCGAGCGCCATCACTTCCTTGCCGCCGAGACGGCCAAAGAGCAGGCGGCCGCTGTGTCCCTCGACGGTGCTGACAGGAAAGTGGGGGATTTCGTTGTAAGGGAATGCGTCAACGATTTCTATCTCTTCGGCCAAACGGCCAAGGCCTGTGCCGAGCACGATGGCGGTTTCGGGACGGAGCGCGGTGTGGCTTTTAATCCACGCGGCGGTTTCTTGAATGGCTTGCAACATAGTTGAGAATAAGGTTGTTGAATTTCTGTTTTTCTGAATCTGAGAAAGTTATTTCTATGGGCTGGTAATACAGCTTTTTCTTCATTTCGAGGGGTAGGGGGAGGGTTTTGAGGCGCATCATGTCCTTTTCTGTGGTGACGATGATGCTTGCCTCTTCCGCCGCCTCTGCCATCTGCCGGACTTCCTCGGGCGTGAAAGCGTGGTGGTCGGGATAGCGCATCACCTCCACCTTTTCGGCCTGCGCTTTCCAGCGGGCAATGAACGGCTCGGGGCGGGCGATGCCGCACACCAATAGCACATGCCTCGCCTTGCCTGCGCTCTGCCATTCCGGGGTCTCGGCGAAGCCGGGCTGGGGCGCGCCGTAGCCTACGGAGGAGAAGAATGCTGGGGCATCGGTGTAGCGCGCTATTTCGCGCCTGATGCCTGCCCGCTCTTCCTCGCCCAGTTGCTCGGGGCATTTGGTCACGATGACGGCATCGGCACGCCGCGCTCCGCTGCGGCTTTCGCGCAGTCGACCGGCAGGAAGCACGCAGTCGCGGGTGAAAAGGCGGCTGAAGTCGGTGAGCAAAAGGTAAAGACCTGCGTTGATGTAGCGGTGCTGATAGGCATCGTCGAGCACAATGGCTTGCGGCTCTGTGCCTGCGGGCGTTTGCAGCAACCTCTTGCAGCCTTCCACGCGGCTTTCGCACACGGCAACGCGCGTGTCGGGAAACTTTTGCTTCACCTGCAACGGTTCGTCGCCCACTTCCGCGCCCGTGCTTGCCGCCGTGGCTTCAATGAAGCCTTTCGTGCGCCGTCCGTAGCCGCGCGAGAGCATGGCGGTGCGCAGTCCTTGCGCTGCGAGCAGGCGCAAGAGGTATTCCGTATGCGGCGTCTTGCCCGTGCCGCCCACGGCGAGATTGCCCACGCAGATGGAAGGCACGCCGCACGCCGTTTGCTTCAGTACGCCCTTGTCGAAGAGCATATTGCGTATGCCCATAACGGCGGCGTAAATCCACGAGAGTGGCAAGAGCAGGCGGAGCATCGCTATTTTATTGTATATTCAGCAGATAGGGAATGCGTGCTTGCAGGGCGTTCCGGCGGCTCAGGCTGCCCACGAAGCGCAGGGGCTGATAGTAGATGCCGAGCGCATCCTTCACGCGGCCTTCCATATAGTCGCTGCCGGAGGTGTCCATGAGGTTGTCCATCCAGTTGGACGGGGCGGGGTAGTCCGCCGTGTAGTATTCCTTGCTCTTGGCGAGGCGGGCGGCTTCGGCGATTGCGTCGTCGAGCGTGCCGAGTTGGTCCACGAGCTTAATGGCCAGTGCCTGGCGTCCCGTCCATACGCGGCCCTGGGCAATGGAGTCAACGGCGGCTACGGGCATCTTGCGCCCTGCTGCCACGCGGCTGAGGAAAAGTTTGTAGCCGCGCTCAATGTAGGCCTGCATCACGGCCGATTCTTTTTCGTTGAACGGGCGTCCCGCTGCGCCGAAATCGGCTGCCTCGCTCGTCTTGGCCACGTCGAAGTGCAGGCCGAGTTTCTCGGTGAGCAGGCCGCTAGCGTCGGGAATCATGCCGAAGATGCCGATGCTGCCTGTCAGCGTGGTGGGGTCGGCGAAAATCTTATTGGCGCCGCAGGCCATGTAATAGCCGCCCGAGGCAGCCATGCCGCCCATCGAAACCACTACGGGCTTCTTGGCTTTGAGGAGTTCCACGGCGTGCCAGATTTGCTCGGAGGCATAGGCGCTGCCGCCGCCCGAGTTGATGCGTATCACCACGGCCTTCACGTCTTCGTCCTCCGCCAGTTCGTCGAAGTCCTCTACGAGCGTGCTGCCCACTATCTCATTGTCGCCGCCCATGAGCGAGGCCGTTCCGGCCTCGTCCACAATGTCGCCGTAGGCGTAGTAAACGGCTATTTCGTCGCCCTTGTCCTTGCTGTCGCTTGCGGCAATCACGTCGGCGGGGCTTACGAGATGGAGGTTCTCCTGCTTGGCGAGCGTGCGCAGTTTGGCGCGTGCGCCGTCGATATAGGTGAGCGTGTCAACCAGTTTGTTAGCCACGAAATCTTTCGTTTCGGCAAAGCCGATGTAGCTGTCGGCCAGTTCTTTCATGCGTTCGGGCGTGAGCTTGCGGTCGGCAGCAGCGTCGGCGCACATCGTGTTCCAGATATCGTTGATGTAAGAGGTGACCTGCTCGCGGTTGGCGGGGCTCATTTCGGTCTGCGTGAAGGGCTCCACCGCACTCTTGTACGTGCCGACGCGGAACACCTGCATCTTCACGCCGATTTTCTCGAGCATCTCCTTGAAAAACATGGGCTGGGCTGCAAGTCCGTGCCAGTCCACCATGCCCGAGGGGTTGAGCATCACGGCATCGGCCGTGGCGGCGAGGTAGTAGCCCGCCTGCGTGTAGGTGTCGGCATAGGCGGCGATAAACTTGCCCGATTTCTTAAAGTCGAGCAACGCCTTGTGGAGCTCTTCGAGCGAGGCAAAGTCCGAGGCGAGCGCGCCGCCGTCGAGGTAGATGCCGCAGATGTTCTTGTTGTCCTTGGCCAGTTTGATGGCTTTCAGGGTTTCGTCAAGGCCGAGCGTTGGGTCTGCGGCGTTGCCCATAAATTCGTCGAAAGGATTGGCCTCGGCGGCGCGTTCTTCCACTGTGGCATCGAGCGAGATGCGTAGCACGCTGCCTTTGTCGACGGAGGTGCTTGTTTGGCTTCCGCCGGCGGCAATCATGGCTGCCAGCATCACGAAGCTCATGAATGCGAAGAAGGCGAACACGCAGAGCGTGCCGAGCATCGACGCGAGGAGCATTTTGAAAAATTGTTTCATAGCTAAGGGGGAATTCTATAGACTCTATATATAATATTGTATATCGGGGAAAGGTCAAAGGTCAATGTTTACCTCCACCGGGCAATGGTCGGAACCGAAGATTTCCGTGTGTATGGCAGCGCTTTGGAGTTGCGGCTGCAAGCGGTTGGAGGCGAGGAAATAGTCGATGCGCCAGCCCGCGTTTTTCTCGCGTGCCTTGAAGCGGTACGACCACCAGGAATAAATCTCCTCCTTGTCGGGATAGAAATAGCGGAATGTGTCGGTGAAGCCCGCTTCGAGCAGGAGCGAGAACTTTTCGCGCTCCTCGTCGGTGAAGCCCGCGTTGCGGCGGTTGCTCTTCGGGTTTTTGAGGTCGATTTCTTGGTGCGCCACGTTCAGGTCGCCGCACACCACGACCGGTTTCCGCTCATCGAGCGATTTGAGATAGGCTCGGAAGTCGTCCTCCCACGTCATGCGGTAGTCTAGGCGGCGCAGCCCGTCCTGCGAGTTCGGCACGTAGGCCGTGACGAGATAGAACTGCTCGAACTCCAGCGTAACGGCGCGTCCCTCGTGGTCGTGCGCGTCGATGCCCAGCCCGCGCGCAACGCTCAGCGGCTTATGGCGCGTGAAGATAGCCGTGCCCGAATAGCCTTTTTTCTCGGCGTAGTCCCAGTAAGACTCGTAGCCGGGAAATTGCAGGTCTATTTGTCCCTCTTGCAGTTTGGTTTCCTGCAAGCAGAAGAAGTCGGCGTCGAGTTCGTTGAATATGTCGCGGAAGCCCTTGCCTTCGCAGGCGCGGAGCCCGTTGACGTTCCAAGAAATGAATTTCATAAAAAGTGTGTTTATATCTTTTGCAAAGATTGTGCAAGCGAGCGCAATCAAATTTATTTGAATTGCCGAGCGTAGCCAATCTTATGCAAAAATAGCAATTTCTCTTGAACTATCACTTTTGCAAGGCAATAAACTCCCATTATCCTATATGATAGGCCGCAAAACGCTTGCAGCGGCTGCTCGGCACGGGCGACGCGGCGCGATTATCTTGGCAGAGCGCAGCCGCTTTAAAGTTGCAATTTTTTATTTTCTCGGAGATGTTTTTCACTATCTCCTTGATATTTTTTTCGCTCCTATAAGAAAAAGTTTGTTACAAAGTTTGTAACGCGCGTTACAAACTTTGTAATATGTGTTAGAAACTTTGTAACATGTATTACAAACTTTGTAACAAACTTTTCCTACGTGATGGTGAAAAATATAAAGGGCTTAGGAAAAAATAGCTCCGAGATAGTGAAAAGTCTGAGGCGGCTCGTTGCGCGCGTCTCCGTGCAAGCGGCGGCGGCATGGCGAGACAATTCGCGCTAAAACCTCGGAGACCCCGATTTTAGTGCATAATCCCGCTTTTTTCTTACTATAAAATGCAACGAGAATAAAAACATTGCTTAATTTTGCTTTTCGAGCAGATTTGCCCAAATAATGAAGATATGAACCAACAGCAAACTCCTGCAACGGAAGACGGACTGCTCTTCTCGCAGATAAAGCAAGTGCTCGACGATGCGCGACGCCATGTGGCCCGCACAGTCAATACCACTATGGTCAAAGCATATTGGCAGGTGGGGAAGTATATTGTGGAATACGAACAACAAGGAAAAGAGAGGGCAGAATATGGGAAAGGGGTGATTAAAAACCTTTCCGAACGCCTCATGAAGGAATACGGAAGCGGGTTCACGGTCACCAACTTAAAGATTATGAGGCAATTCTACCTCTTCTACCCAAAAGGTCACGCACTGCGTGACCAATTGAGTTGGACGCATTGGAGAGCATTGCTGACCGTGCAGAATGAAATCGCCCGCAACTATTATTTGCAGGAGTGCGTCGCTGCAAACTGGAGCACGCGCCAACTGGAACGCCAAATCAATACGATGTATTATGAGCGTATGCTGGCAAGCCGCGACAAAGATGCGGTAAGGGCAGAGATAGAGCAGTCTGCCCCAAAGGCCTTGCAGCCCCGCGAAATTATCCACGACCCTTTTATCCTTGAGTTTCTTGGAATTAAGCAGGGCGAACATTTTCTTGAAGGCGACCTTGAGCAGATGCTGATCAGTAAGTTGCAGCATTTTCTGCTGGAACTGGGGCGCGGCTATTCGTTCGTGGCGCGGCAGAAACGAATCACCTTGGGAGACAAGCATTTCTATATCGACCTCGTGTTTTACAACATTCCGGCGCGTTGCTACGTGTTGATCGACCTCAAAATGGACGAACTCACGCATCAGGATTTGGGGCAGATGCAGATGTATGTCAATTATTATACGCGCGAACTGATGAACCCCGGCGACAATCCGCCTGTCGGTATTGTGCTCTGCGCTGAAAAGAACGATGCCGTGGTGAAATACACGCTGCCGGAAGGAGAGCAGCAGATTTTTGCTGCCAAATACATGACATATCTCCCGACCGAGGAGGAAATCAAGCGCCTGCTCTGCGAAGACAGCGCGGAGTATTATTACAGAAGATAGGCTTCGGTTCGGCAATTAAAACAAGTTTTATTGCGCTCACCTTGCACTATCTTTGCACAAGTAAACCATGAAAGATACAACCTCAACATCTAACTTTGAGTTTTGCGATGAAGATGCGTCGCTGAATGTCGCCTTTGCCGATTTTCAGGAGATTCCCACCTCCGGGTGCAATGTCCTTGTAAAGGCGAACAGAAATGGGAAGCGGCTGGTGCTGAAAGGATTGAAAGAAGAATACAGGCAGAAGAAAGTGTATGAGGAAGCTTTGCGCAAGGAATATGATATCCTCTCGTCGCTGCAGCACCCCAACATCATTTCAGCCGAGGAATTTGAGGAAGTTGAGGGCCTGGGACAGTGCATCGTGCTGGAATATGCCGGAGAGACGAACCTGCGCGATGCGCTGGCGGCAGGCATGGATCGAGTCACAAAGTTGAAAATCGTGCGCGAGTTGCTGGACGCCGTTGAGTATATCCACATGAAGCAAATCGTGCATCGCGACTTGAAACCAAGCAATATAATGGTTCTTGACGACGGCGGATACGTCAAGATCATCGATTTCGGACTGTCGGACAGCGACGTATATACCTTTCTGAAGCAGCCCTCGGGAACAGAGGCGTTCATGGCGCCCGAGCAGAAAGTTGCGGCGGGGAGCGACACGCGCAACGACATTTACAGCCTGGGCTGCATCTTGGAATGCATGAAGCTGGGGAAGAAATTCGACGGGATAATAGCCCGCTGCAAGAGACCCATCGAAGAGCGTTACCAGACGATGGCCGCGCTGCGCGACGATTTCGACAGCGTGTGCCGGCGCAAGGCGAGGATATGGTTGGCAGCGGCGGCGCTGGTGGCGGTCAGTCTATGCCTGTTCGGCGTGCGCTACCACTGGATGGATTATGTTTACGCGGTGGCGCGGTCCATCAACCTCACTCATTATAGTTTTAAGAAAGACGGCCTTTATTATAATATCCTCTCCAAGGAAGAGGGCACGCTGGAACTGACTTGCGGCGGCGATTTTGGAGCGTATGAAAACGATATCACCGTGCCCGACAGTGTGGAGTATAATGGCAGGACGTATGCAGTGGTAAGGATTGGCGATGATGCTTTCCGCCAGTGCCGCGACCTCATTGGCATAGTTTTACCGCCCACAATACGCAGTATCGGCAACAACGCGTTTATGGATTGCGATTCGCTTGCGACGGTCAACCTTCCCGACGGCATTACGGAGATGGGCGACTCCCTGTTCCGCCGCTGCGGCTGGTTGCACTCCGTGCATTTCTCCGAGAAAATGAAGGTGATACCGCCTTATTGCTTCACAATCGTCAAGAGTTTGCGGACATTCCGCGTTCCCAACGGCGTCACCTCCATTCAGCGCGATGCTTTCGGCGAATGCCTGATCACAGAAATCACGCTGCCCAAAGGTCTCCGAGAAATAGAGCGCGGCGCGTTTTGGGAATGTATTAACCTCAAAGAAATCCACATTCCGGCAAGCGTGGAGCGCATAGGCGACTACGTGTTTTGGGGTTGCAATTCGCTCAAAGACGTGTATGTGGAACGCGCCGAACCGCTTCCGATTACCGATATTTTCTATAAATTGAAAGACGTTAGGTTGCATGTCCCCAAAGGCTCGGCCGAGGCTTACCGTAATGCTGAGTGGTGGAAAGCCCTCACGGTGGTTGAAGATTGAAGCCCGGATTTCGAAAGAAAATCATTGTAAAAATTGAATTTTGGGGGCGACGTTACAATATTATATATGTAACCGCTAAACACTAAAAACATGCACAACGAAGAAACTAACCAAAGCATCGAGACTTTTTGCGAGCGGCAAGGATTTGTGTTCCACGGCAGAGGGCGCGGGCGGTATGGAATATATCCTTATTGGACGTGGCAGGACAGTATTGAGTATATGCCTCAAACAGGCTACCTCAAAATAACGGCCCGCTGCGGCACCTATACGGGAACGGTGGAGAGCGTGGAGCATTTCCTCGCGCTCCTGAAAGCGATGCAGATAGACCCGGCCGAAATCAACAATCCCGAGCAGGCGCACAAGAATTCCCAACTTAGAATGGAGCGAAAGATGGAACTGGCCAACAGGATAGCTTCGAGAATAAGGCTGCGCTATGGCTTTCGCCCCGAGAAATGCCTCCACATGGCTATGCAAGGAGATTGGTGGCACGCCACAAACCATCTTTCTCAAATGACCTTGAAGTTAGTGGACCGAGCAGCCGAGGCCGTGATCAGGGATATCGAGAGCAATAAGATAATGTAAGGACGTTTTTTGCGCTTAAAACAAAACTTTTATGGCAAATCGTTTGCATTTTGCTTGGAATGTGCTACATTTGCAAGCGAAAAGCAATTATCGCACCAATAGCATAGGCTTATTTATGGCACACAACGCACAGTTTTTCGGCTTTTACTTTTACTTTGCTCAGTAAAGCGAAGCGGGAAAGCGCGTGCCAAACATAACATTTGACCATACAACAATTCAGTCCCGCTTCCAACGAAGAAGCGGGACTTTTTGTTTTGAAAAAGCACAGCATGAAAAAGATAGCCATCCAGGGCATTCGCGGTTCGTTCCACGACATTGCCGCCCATCAGTATTTCAAAGGAGAGGAACTCAGGCTCGTGTGCTGCGACACGTTCGAGGACGTGTTCCGGCAGATGCGCATTGACAGCGCCTGCCTCGGTATGGTGGCGATTGAAAACACCATCGCCGGCAGCCTGCTCCACAACTACGAGCTTCTGCGCGAGAGCGGCATGAGCATTGTGGGCGAGCACAAGTTGCACGTAGAGCATAGCCTGATGTGCCTGCCCGAAGACACGGCCGACGACATTCGCGAAATAAACTCCCATCCCGTGGCCCTTGCGCAGTGCCGCCGCTTTCTGTCGGAAAAGCGCGGGGTAAAGCTCGTGGAAACCGACGACACGGCCGGCGCGGCGGAACAGATAGCCCGAGAGCAGTTGCGCGGGCACGCCGCCGTGTGCCACGCCGATGCGGCCGGCATCTACGGCCTGAAAGTCTTGGCGCGGGGCATTGAGGACAACAAGCACAATTTCACGCGCTTCCTCGTGCTGGCAGATCCCTGGCAGGCCGAAGCCGTGAGGCAGCAGGAAGAGGCCGACAAGAGCAGCATCGTCTTTGCCCTGCCCCACGAGGAAGGCTCGCTCTCGCAGGTGCTCAGCATTTTCAGTTTCTACAAGATAAACCTCACCAAAATCCAATCTTTGCCCATCATAGGCCATGAGTGGGAATACCTGTTTTATGTGGACGTGGTGTACAGCGACAGCCTCCGCTTCCGGCAGAGCGTCGACGCGCTGCGCCCGCTGACCCGCGCTTTGAAGATTTTGGGAGAATATAAAGGCAAGTAATTATGGACGCATTACGCAAACCCCAGCCCGCCGACCGCCTGAGCGGCGTGAGCGAATACTATTTTTCAAGAAAACTCAAGGAGGTGGCGCAGATGAGGGCGCAGGGCGCAGACATTATCTCGCTCGCCATAGGCAGCCCCGACCTGCCGCCTTCGCCTGAAACGGTCGAAACGCTCTGCCGCGAGGCGAAACGCCCCGATGGGCACGGCTACCAGCCCACGATGGGCACGAAAGAACTGCGCACGGCCATGGCTGGATTTTACAGCCGCTGGTTCGGCGTGACGCTCGACCCCGACCGCGAAATCCAGCCGCTCATCGGTTCGAAGGAGGGCATACTCCACGCCACGCTCGCGCTGGCCAACGTGGGCGACAAGGTGCTCGTGCCAAATCCCGGCTACCCCACTTACACCTCCCTCTCTAAACTTTTAGGTTGCGAGGTGGTGCCTTACGGCTTGCGCCCCGAAAACGGCTGGCAGCCCGACTTTGAAGAACTCGAACGCCTCACCGACGACAGCCGCGTGCGTATCCTGTGGATGAACTACCCGCACATGCCCACCGGCGCGGCGGCGCAGCGCAGCACGTACGAGCGGGCGGTGGAACTGGCGCGGCGCAAAGGCTTTGTCGTCATCAACGACAATCCTTACAGCTTTATCCTCTCCAGCGAACGGCTCAGCATCTTGCAAGTGCCGGGCGCAAAGGACTGCTGCATAGAACTCAACTCCATGAGCAAGAGCCACAACATGCCCGGCTGGCGCGTGGGCATGCTTGCATCGAACGCAGAGTTTGTCAGTTGGGTGCTTAGAGTGAAGAGTAATATAGACTCGGGCACCTTCCGCGCCTTGCAGCTTGCGGCAGCCACGGCCTACGACAATGCCGATGCCTGGCACGAGGAACACAATATATATATATACGCGCGACGCCGCCAGCTGGCGGAAGCCATCATGGCTGCCCTCGGCTGCACCTTCGACCCCGCGCAGGTGGGCATGTTCCTATGGGGGCGTATCCCCGAAGGCATGGACAATGCCGAGCAGCTTACGGAGCGCGTGCTGCACGAGGCGCACGTGTTTCTCACGCCCGGTTTCATCTTTGGCAGCAATGGCGACCGCTACGTGCGCATCTCGCTTTGCGCCTCCGAAGAAAAACTCCAGGAAGCCTTGCAACGGATTAACGCTATTTGCAAATAATATCATTTCTACTCGTCTACTTGTATACTTGTCTACTCGTCTACTAAATCACAAATAATATGGAACTCAATATTACTCCTTTATCGCTGCCCGGCATAGAGATGCAGCGTCCGCTAATTATAGCCGGCCCTTGCTCGGCCGAAACGGAAGAACAGGTAATGAATACAGCGTGCCAACTGGCAGGCAAGGGCGTGCGCATTTTTCGCGCAGGCATTTGGAAACCCCGCACAAAGCCCGGCGGTTTTGAGGGCGTGGGCGAAATCGGCTTGCCCTGGCTCACGCGTGTCAAGAAGGAAACGGGTATGCTTGTGGCTACCGAAGTGGCTACGCCGCAGCACGTTGAGGCTGCCCTCGCGGCAGAGGTGGATATCCTTTGGATAGGCGCGCGCACCGTGGCAAATCCCTTTGCGATGCAGGCCCTGGCAGACGCTTTGAAAGGCACAGACTTGCCTGTGCTCGTTAAAAATCCCGTCAACCCCGACCTCGAACTGTGGATAGGCGGCATAGAGCGCCTCAACGGCGCAGGCATCACGCGCTTGGCCGTTATCCATCGCGGCTTTTCTTCTTATGAGAAACGCCTGTACCGAAATACGCCGATGTGGCATATACCCATAGAATTGCGCCGCCGCATCCCCAATCTGCCTATCTTCTGCGACCCGAGCCATATCGGCGGCGTGCGTGAACTGATCGCCCCGCTTTGCCAGCAGGCCATGGACCTCGGTTTCGACGGCCTTATGGTGGAAAGCCATTGCACGCCCGACTGCGCTTGGAGCGACGCGAAGCAACAGGTCACGCCCGACGTACTCGACTTTATCCTCTCAAAACTCGTAATCCGCGAGCTTGCCCCCACAACGGAAAGCCTTGAAACCCTGCGCCGCCACATCGAAGAAATCGACAACAACCTTATGGAACTCCTTGCGAAGCGTATGCGCATCAGCCGTGAAATAGGCCAATATAAACTGGAGCACAACATGACCGTCGTGCAAACGCGTCGCTACAACGAAATCCTTGACAAGCGCGGCGCACAAGGCGTGCTCTGCGGCATGGCGCCCGAATTTGTGAAAAGCGTGTTTGAGGATATTCACGAAGAAAGCGTGCGTCAGCAAATCGAACTGATGAATAAGAAATAAATCAATAACTCCATGCGCATACTTATCCTCGGAGCCGGCAAGATGGGCTCTTTCTTTACAGATATCCTTAGTTTCGACCACGAGACGGCGGTCTTCGACACCGACCCAAAGCGGTTGCGCTTCATGTACAACACGCAGCGGTTCACTTCCGAGGAAGAAATCAAGACCTTCCGCCCCGAACTCGTAATCAACGCCGTGTCGCTCAAGCATACGTTAGACGCTTTCCGCCACGTGCTGCCGCTCCTGCCGCAAGACTGCATCTTGAGCGACATTGCGTCCGTCAAGACCGGGCTGAAAGACTTTTACGAGGTCAGCGGCCGCCGCTACGTATCGACCCACCCGATGTTTGGTCCTACCTTTGCCAACCTCGGCGCGCTCCACGACGAGAACGCCGTGATTATCACCGAGGGCGACTATATGGGGCGCATCTTCTTCCGCGACCTCTATAAGAACCGCCTCGGGCTGAACGTGTGCGAATACACCTTTGAGGAGCACGACGAAACGGTGGCCTATTCTCTAAGCATCCCCTTCGTTTCCACGTTTGTATTCTCGGCGGTGATGAAGCACCAGGACGCGCCCGGCACAACCTTCAAGCGGCACCTGCGCATCGCCCGCGGTGTGCTCGGCGAGGATGACTGCCTCCTGCGCGAAATCCTTTTTAATCCTTATACTGTAGGGCAGGTGCGAAAGATTGGCAGCGAAATGGAAACGCTCGCCCACCTTATTGAGCAGAAGGACGAGGAAGGTCTCAACGCCTTTATCCGTCGCATTCGAAAAAATGTGTGCGAGGGCATTTAGTGCGCTTCGACTTCTTTCACATGTTCCTTGGTCTCATCCTTGGTGATGCTTAAGTTCAAATTTGCGGCAATATATTTTTTATAAATCTTAAAATCTAAGATTGCCACGCTGCCCCTTTTCATGCTTCCCTATACGCAATTTTTTTTCCCGAAAAACTATTCATCTATTCATTCTGAGGCTTATCTTATTGGTTTTCAAAACGGAACGGCTGAAGGGTTTGCACTCCAAACCCTTCACAAACCTTTCACAAATCCTTCACAAGTGGTGAAACTTGATTTTCTTGCTTTCTATATAATATATTGCCTGCAAATGCTGCGCAGTCCGCATATTTCTATAATTTTGCAGCAAGAAACAACTAACTACCAGTATGAAACGTCGCTTTTCCTTCTTTTTGCTTTTGCTCCTTCCCTGCTTCGCAACGTTTTCTTCGGCGCAGACGCGGCTGAAAGCGCCGCTGCAGTTTGTGTCTCCCGACAGCGTGGTGATTTGGGGGCAAGACCTCACCAACCTGCGTGGTGCAGCTATGTCGATGCTCGTTGATGCTACGCCGAGAACGGTGGAGGTGACTAAGTCGCAATGGAAGAATTTCGATGTGGCTGTGAATAATTTTAAGGAGACGGCGGCCAAGCAATTCAGCATTGTGGGTGGTGCGGGCGATCCCTTTGCCATTCCGCAGGGGGCGGCTGCAGCCGTGGCGCTTTACCAGAATGCCTCGTTGCTGCTCATGACCGGCGACGCACGCCGTGCTGACGACATGGAACGCCTCGTATTCAACGCCCTGCTGCACACCGTGGCCGACACCATCCACCCCCGAGGAACGAAGGATAGGCTCATGGCCAGCGAGGCTTTGCTCTCTGCGCCGGGCATGATGTACTGCACTGACAAGGAGGGCATCTACGCCAACTTTTTTCTGAATAGCACAACGCGCATCGCCACCGAGCAGTTTAGTATGATTGTGGACCAAAACACAGAGATGCCCTACGGCGAACGGGTGAAATTCCGTTTCCTGGGACTTAGCAAGAAGCATTTGCCGTTTAAGTTCCGCCTGCGCATGCCTTTGTGGGCAACGCGCCAGCCGGGCGACGGGCAAAATTTCTGCTATGCCGGGAAAGAGCGCACCGCTCCTACGGTCTACGTAAACGGGCACGAGTGGGAGCAACCGACGATTGAGCGCGGCTATTTGGTGATTGAGCGCGAATGGCGCAGCGGCGACGAGGTGTTTGTGGATTTCCCGTTTGATGTGCAGCTGTTGCGCCGCCTCGATGCCGAGGGCAAGGCGCAGCGCAGTGAGGTGGCTTTGCAGGTGGGGCCTTTGGTATATGTCTGTCCCGAGAAATACGAAACGGCGTATTTCTCTGAAAGCGCGGCGAAGGATATTGTCGGTAAATTTAATGATTATGGCGTGCCGTATTTGAGTTTTAACCTTTACGACGCGACGGATGTGCCTGCCGATGCTTCGGCCCGCCCCGTGCCTGTGATTGTCGTGCCTTATATGCTGTGCAGCACGGCAGACGGTACGGCGTGGTGGCGGGAGTGCAAGTAAAATGTTTATGTGATATAAAAAAAGCCGGTCGATAAACATTACTGTCTATCGACCGGCTTGTCGGAAAGAGGCGACTCGAACGCCCGACCCCTACGTCCCGAACGTAGTGCGCTACCAACTGCGCTACTTTCCGATAAATATAGCAAAAATTTCCTGCGGCAGGCGTTCTGCAGAACGCCCCTACTCGTGAGACCTTTGCTTTTGCGTTGCAAAATTACGTCTTTTTTCTTTTCTTGCCAAATATAAGCGGAGAAATTTCATTTGCCGACAATCACGTCAATCACGGTTTTGGGTTGCGCGGGGTCGTTCGTAATGAGGAGCACGCGGCGGCGACCCTTGAAGTAGTGGCTGTTGGCGTTTACCGTGATTTTGATTTTCTCGCTCTCGCCCGGCATGATTTTCTGCTTGCCGATGCTCACGCCCAATCCTGGGTTATATACTTGCAGGGCACTGATAACCAGCGGGGTCTTGCCATCGTTGCGCAGGGTGAGTTGCCCCGTCACGCGCTTCTTCTTGCCAAGCGGCGGCAGGGTGATGTGCGTAGAGTCTAAGTGGCAGATGGGCGCGAGTCTCTCGGAAGAGGGCGTGTCAATAAACTCGGGCAACAGCGTGGCGCTTACGTTGATTTCGTTCTCGCGCTTTACGCGGTCGCCAGGAAATAGCGAGAGGTAGATGCTGGTTTGCGTCAGGCCCATGGCGGGCAGCAAGTCGCTGTTGAGTTTCAGCACCACGCGTCCCGTGCGTCCGGGGCGTATCACTTGCGGCGATGCTTCTGCGATGAGGTAGCGCGGCAGGTGCATCAGGGCAGGGGCGTACGATTTTTTGCTGTTGTTATACACGTAAAGCGTCTTCTCGGGCAACTCGCCGCGATGCACGTCGTCGAACTCCACATCGTCGGTGCTTAGATAAATATCTCCTATCTGGTAAGGATAGTCTGCCGAAACGTCTGCGCCTTTGGTCATCGACACCTCGCCGCCAATGGTCACGTAATACGTCCGCTCCACATCGTCGGCGGCCTGCTCCTCGCCAGCCTCGGCGAAGCGCGCCGTGATGGCCACGTTCTTGTTGAAATGTCCCAAGAGTTCCGCGTCATAGCGCAGGGTAATGGTGCCCGTCGCGCCGGGGTTGATGGTTGAAGTGGTCCACAGCGCGTCGGTGCAGCCGCAGTCGGGGTGAACATCGGTGATGACGAGCGGGCGCGTGCTTTTGTTGGTCAGCGTGAACACGGCCTCGTGAGGCGTGTGCCAGAGCAGCGTGCCGAGTTCCTGCCGCGTGCCTGGAGCGAACTCCACTTGCGGTTGTGCATATATATATAATGTGGAGCAAAGGAAGGCTGAAAGGAGTATGATGAAGCTTCGCATGGGATTGTATCTTTTGCAGAATGGAATAATATCATTATCTTAGGTGCAAATTTAATAATTACGCCTCAAATGCCCAAACGCGGGCGGCACGTCTTATGTGAAACACGCGTTTTCGCCCGCCCACCCGTTTCTATGGGGACCGCTCGGAACTCAAAAAATAATTTAATAAAATCATATTTTACAACCTCCTCATCCCGTGAGCGTTGAAAGGGCTTTCCTGTCCGTTTCGCCTATTTGCTGCTAAGAAAGGGGCATATTTTGGAACTGCAAATATTGGAAATATCAAAAAAAAAATGGAAATTTGCATTCCCAATAGCACACACTATTTGCAGTTAACCTATTTAGTAAACAAGTAAACGAGTAGACAAGGAAATTTTCGTGCAAGCGAGTGCAATAGAGCTTGCTCATATTGCCGAGCGCAGCCGAAAATCTCAAAGAAACAAGACAAGTTACTTATATATATTGTATAGCAAGACTTCTCTGTCTCGTATACTCGTTTACTTGTCTACTCGTCTACTAACAAAGAAACCTATAAAATTTTTCGATGGCCGACACACCCGATCCTAAATGGCAGCTGTTTCTGGACTGCCTACGCAACCAAGTGTCGCCGCAAGATTTCAGCACTTGGTTCAGCGTTTTGAAGATGATACGGTTCGCCAATGGCGAACTGTTTGTCGGTGTGCCTAATCGCTTCTTCCCTGAAATTATTGAACAGCGCTTTGCCGGCGAGTTGAAAAGCGCGTTGGCGCAGGCTTACGGCCCGTCGGCGCGGCTGCACTATCAGGTTGTGAACCCCGAAACCGGCAGCAACTTCGAACGCGAACGCGAGTTGCAAGTTCGGGAAAATAAGCAGGAGGTCGTTACGCCGCAGACGCGCCGCGTGCTGCCCCTCGACCCTAATCTCAACCCCTCTTACACGTTCGACAACTTCCTTGAAGGCGAAGCCAACCGCCTTTCTCGCTCCGTGGGGCTTAATATTTCCGAAAATCCCGGTCGCGGCAGTTTCAACCCCTTCTTCCTTTACGGACCTTCGGGTGTGGGAAAGACACACCTCGCCAATGCCATCGGCGTGCGCACCAAGCAGCTGCACCCTGAGATGCGCGTGCTGTTTGTTTCGGCGCACGTGTTCAAGACGCAATACACGGAGTCGGTGCGCAAGAACACGCAAAACGATTTCATCAACTTCTATCAGACCATCGATGTCCTGATTATCGACGACATTCAGGAAATCACGACGGCCAAGACGCAGCTTGCATTTTTCCACATCTTCAACCATTTGCAGCAGAACAACCGGCAAATCGTCATCACCTGCGACCGTCCGCCCGTGCTCTTCGAGGGCATCGAGGAGCGCATGCTCACACGCTTCAAATGGGGCATGGTGGCAGAGATGGAACGCCCCGACGTGAAGTTGCGCCGCGACATCCTTCGCTCCAAAATCAAGCGCGACGGACTCACCTTCCCTGAAAACGTAATATCGTTTATTGCCAAGAATGTTGAGAGCAGCGTGCGCGAGCTGGAAGGCATCGTCAATTCCATTATGGCCTATTCTGTGGTGGACAATTGCGACATAGACCTCGCTCTGGCCGAGCGGGTAGTGGCCCGCGCCGTTAATCTGGAAAAGAAGCAGCTCACGGCCGACGACATCATACAGACCGTGGCGCAGCACTTCGCGCTCAAACCGAAAGATCTCATTTCCAAGAGCCGCAAGCAGGCGATTGTGCGCGCCCGCCAGCTTGCCATTTTCCTTTGCCATAAATACACCGACATGCCCTACCTGCAAATCGGGCAGCGGTTTGGCGGGCGCGACCATTCCACCATTATTTATTCTTGCAATCAAGTGACCAAGGACCTCTCTACCGTGAAGGACTATCGCCGCACCTTGGAAGAAATCGAGGCGAAACTGAAACGATAGACGCCCTCTCGGGCATAGATAAAAGAAAAAGGTTTGCAACGAAAGTTGCAAACCTTTTTCTTGTTGGGGTACCCGGACTCGAACCAGGAAAGACAGGACCAGAATCTGTAGTGTTGCCAATTACACCATACCCCAAACTTTCAATTATTCATCAGAACGCACCCCGTTCTGATTTTCGACTGCAAATTTACGGCAGTTTTCTGAAACTGCAAAGCCTTTCTGCGATTTTTTTTAGAATTTCCTCGCACAAAAGCCGTTTTTCCTTCTATTCCTGCTCCGTTAGCAGCGGGGTGCATCGGGCACAATTAGTGCGGAGATGACATAGCCCAGCGTCACGGGGATAAAGGCCGTGATGAAGCAGAGCAGCACCAGCGCGAGGCGCACAATGGTAGGGTCGATGTCGAAATAGTCTGCCACTCCGCCGCAAATCCCGAAGATCTTGCGGTCGGTTGCGCTGCGGTAAAGTCTTTTCTGAACGGTCATGGTAGTTACTTTATGGTTTATAGCAAAACGCTCTTGACGGCGGGGATAATCGTGGCCAGTTCGTCGATGAGTTGCTGGCGGGTGCTGCCCTCGGAGGTTACGAGCAGAATGGTGTCGTCGCCGGCAATGGTGCCCGCCACACTGGGCAAATGGTGGCTGTCGATGTCGGAGGCAAGGCCGGCTGCATAGCCCGAGCGCGTGTGGAGCACGGCGAGCGAGCCTGAAAAGGTGATTTGCGTGAATCCGCTGTTGCGCAGGAACTCGGGAATGATTTTCGGCTCCACTACATGGCTATAAAGTGTGCTCTGCGGCAGCACATAGCGGTAACCGTTGCGGTCGAGCGTCTTCACGGCATGGAGTTTGGTCAAATCTCGCGAGAGAGTGGCCTGCGTCACCTCGACTCCGTGCTTGCGGAGTTCTGCCAAGATCTCCTCCTGACCGGCCAATGCCTGATTTTCCAGTATGACGCGCAACAGCTCTAAGCGTTGGTTTCGTTTGTTCATGGTATAAGTTAGGGTTGTCTTTATTATGCAAATGCAAATATACAATATTCTCCAACAAAATGCGCATATATGAAAAAGTTTCACGCGGCTATTTCTTATTATCTGCCTGATATTTTTCACTATCCGCCTAATATTTTTTACTATCCTATATGATAGTTTTTATTACAAAGTTTGTAACGCTTGTTACAAACTTTGTAACACATGTTAGAAACTTTGTAATACATATTACAAACTTTGTAATAAACTTTTTCTGTGCAGATAGTGAAAAATATAAGGCTGATAGGAAAAAATACCTCGGAGGAAATAAAAAAATATCTTGGTAAAAATGAAGGCCGGATAGTATACAGGAAGAGCCTTGTTATAAGTGCGGTTTTCGGGTTAGGGGCGGGCTGAAATTACAGCCCGCCAAAAATAAACGAGGGTGCGCCAATTATGGCACACCCTCGTGAAACGGGGTAGGGGCACGCGTTGCAAATGCCCGCTAATGTGTTTTGACAAAGTTTTTTACTTATCCTTTTTCCCAAATACGGAGAAATGGACGTAGCGCTTGGGGTGCGCTTTGAGGTCAATCATCAGAGAGTCGGCGTGGGCAAGGGTAGCATTGAGATTTTCGTAGACGCTGCGGTCGTTGAGGAAGAGGCCAAGCGTGTTGTCCTTGCTGCTCATCTTCGTGTCGAGTTTGCCGATGAGCTGCTGCGCACTGTCGAGCGTCTGGTTCACGCTGCTCATCGTCGCTGCTACGTCCACGTCGGTCAGGCGTGCCGAGAGCGTTTCGAGGTTTGCGCTGGCGCGGTTGAAGCGTCCGAGCATTTGCGGGATGTCGCCCTGCATCATTTCGTCGAGGCGTGCTGCCGTTTTGCGCAGGTCGCCCGTCATGGCTTCGGCGTTGGCGAGCGTGTGCTTCAAGGCGGGGTCGCCTGTGAGGCGGTTGAGGTTGTCCATGATAGAGTCGAGCTTCGGCAGCATTTTCTCAATGGCAGGCAGCAGGTCTTCGGCCTTCGTTATCAGTCCCTGCTTGAGCGCGCCGCCGATTGTATCGCCGGGGGCGAGGTTGTCCGTGGGGTTCGGGCCGAGCACGAGGTTCATGCGCACGCCGCCCATCAGTTCCGCTTCCAGTTCGGCGCGGGTGCCGTTGGGAATACGCATATCGTCGTCTACCTCGATGTCCACCACCACGTGCTCGCCGCGCTCGTAGTCGTAGTCGATGGTGCGCACGATGCCCACGGGGTAGCCGTTGGCAAACACGGAGTTCGACACCACGAGGCCGTTGATGTCCTTAAACTTCACGAAGTAGGTCTGCGTGCTTTGGAACACGTTGATACCTTTCAGAAAGTTCAGGCCGACGAAGAGCAAAACGATTGCCACGATGGCCGTGAGGGCTATTTTCACCTCTTTGGTAAAGTATTTCATAATTTGCAAAATTGAGTTGCTGTTGTTGAGTTATTTCCCTTTCGCCATGTTTCGTGCGGCGTTGAGGTCGATGCGCTCGCCATTGAGGAACGCCACGATGAAGCATCCGGGGAAGAGTGTGGCGAGTTTCTTTTGCTTGGAGCGCATCTCTGCATAGCTGGAGGAACTGCCGCAGGTGTATTTGTAGAGATTGCCGTCGCGGTAGCAGTCTATCGGCGATTGCTTCTTGAAGCGTGGCGACGAGGCGGGGAGTTTCGTGTTTGAAACGAGAATTTGCACCTTGAAGACGGGGCGGCTCTCGGCGGCTTTTCCCGGGTTGCTTGCAGGCGTTGCCGCAGCGTCGGGAGCCGATTCGGGCGTTTGCCCTAGCGCTTCGCCGTCTTGCGGCTCAGGGGTTGCGCCGGGCTTTTCGTCAGGCTTGGTTTCGGGCTGCGCGGGCACGGGTTGCGCTATTGGTCCTGCCGGTTTGGGCGTTTCCTTGACGGCAGCCGGCGCATCGTCTTTAGGCTCTGCGGGCAGAGGGGCTACGGGTCCGGTCGCTTTGTCGTGCTGCTTGCGGTAGGCGATGAAGCCGTTGTAGATGCTGCGGCTCAGTTCGCGCACGCCCCGGTCGGAAGTCAGGTAACTCTCTTCCTGCGGCGTGCTGATAAAACCGAGTTCGGTGAGCACGGCGGGCATCGTGGTGTTGCGCAGCACGAGGAAACCTGCCTGATGCACGCCCTTATTCTGTCGGCCTGCTGCAGCGTAGTTCTTCTGGATTTGCCGCGCCAGTTCTACGCTCTGCTTCATGTAGCGGTCCTGCATGAACTCGAAAATCACGTAACTCTCGGCCTTGCTCGGGTCGAAGCCCTCGTAAGTGGTCTTATAGTCGCTTTCGTAGGTGATGACCGAGTTTTCTCGCTTCGCTACTTCGAGGTTGGCGGCCGCGCGGGCGATACCGAGCGTGTAGGTCTCGGAGCCATAGGCGATTTTGCCGCCGGGCAGCGCGTTGGTGTGTATGGAAATGAAGAGGTCGGCCTTGTTGCTGTTAGCGATGTCGGCGCGGCGCTGCAAAGGAATGAAGACATCCTTCTTGCGCGTGTACACCACTTTCACGTCGGGGCAGTTGTTCTCCACGAGTTTGCCGAAAGCGAGCGCGACATTCAGGTTGATATTCTTTTCCTTGCCGTACTTGCCGCAGGCGCCGGCGTCGTGTCCGCCGTGGCCCGCGTCGATGACGAGCGTAAACCTCTTTTTCTCGCCGCCGCCGGTTGCAAAGAGCGAGGTGGCGAGGCAAGTGCAGAGCAGCAGCAAATATGTGCGGAAATACTGGTACATTATATCTCTAAACTCGGGCAAAGTTACAAGTTTCCTACGTGAAAAGCAAAAAAAACGCCTTTCCGTGCGCAGAGAGCACACGAAAAGGCGGAAAATAAAACGTAGAAAGGGAATTTTAGGACGATTTCAGATAAGAATTGCCCTAATGTCCCATTGACTATTTCTTATACACTAATTTATTGTCTATAATATAGATGCCCTTTTGAGGGTTACTGACGCGGCGGCCGCTAAGGTCGTAAGCCTTTCCTTCGGCCTTGGGTGCGGCGGTCAGTTCGCGAATGCCGCTTTCCGTGCCGTCCTTGCAGGCGAAAAAGATGCGGAGCGTAGAGCCGGCGTCCTGGCCGCCCGTCCAAAAGGCGAGCTTGTTGTCGCGATTGTTCACCTTGTTGGCTTCATAGCCGTCCTCGTACATGTAAGCGTAGGCGTTGCCCGTAGAGCCGAGGCTATTGGAGTCCATAAAGCGCCACGTGGCGGTGTAGCCCGCGGGCAGGTTGCTTTTCTCCTTCATCACAGGATAGGACGTGCCGCCCGTCGTGCCGGTCATCGTGGTGGGCGCGGCGAGCACTTTCGTAGGGCCTGCCTGCTTGTTGTAAAGGTTGTAGCCAACGTTTTCGTTGCTCGTGAAGCACCACAGGTGGGCGGGATTTTCAATGTCGATTTCCGAATTGTTGAGTGCGATGTAAGAGGCACTGCCGTTATCGGCCAGCACATAACCGTCTGTACCGATTTGAATGGTGTACCAGGAAGTGGTGTCGGCAAAAGCCTCATCGGTCACAACGGTCGTGATGTAGCGGGTCGGCTCGTGGTACGTGCCCTGTTCGATGAAGAGGCCTTCGATTTCAACCGTGCCGTCCATGCATTCGGCGGGAATGGTAAATTCGTCGTTCTCGTTGAAGAGCGTGCGGCTGTAGCGCACCTTCTTCCACTGCACGTTGCCGTTTACAAGGCTGTCGCCGCTGAGGTTGTAGCCGTGCTTCACGATGATGCCGGCGTATTCAAAGCCGTTCTCGGGGTTCATCTTGATGGTGAAGGGCTGCCCGAATGGTGCCTGGAAGCTGTTGAGCTTCTGTCCGTCGGCCGTGAGCACTTCGCCGTTGCGGTTGGCATCGCTCACGGAGCAGTAGTCGCCGTGCACGTTGAGGAGAATGTCCACAATGTTGCCGCCGTTGGCGGTGATGAGGTTGGCGGGGTCGGGGTTGCCGCCGGCGTCTGCGCTGTTCCAGTCCACCTTGGCGCGGAGGCGGTAAATGCCCTCGGCGAGGTCGGCGGGAATGGTGAACGTGGGCGGGTTGATTACGTTGCGGCTATTGCCGGTGATGGCTACGCCGTTAGAGTTCTTTCCCGACTCGTTTTCGCCGTAGAACGAATAGGCCATCAGTTCGCTGTCCTCGGGGCGCGTGTAGTCGTCGTTCACCTTAGCCTCGAACTTACCGTTGCTGTTGCGGTCGATATATACATAGCCGTGCATCCAACTGCCCGAGTAGGCGAAATTCGTAGTAATGGTCTGTCCAGCCTTTGCGTAGAACATCTTTTCGGTCATGTCATTGTAGACGCGCTTGGGCGAGGTGGGCAGCGTGAAGGATACGGGCGTCTCGCTGTCAGCTTTAAGCGAGAAAGAGTTGAGCCAGCGGTCGTTGCGCGTAGCTGCCTGTCCCTTGTCGAAATTCACGGGATAAGGCTCGTAGGAGATGCTCGCGGAGGGGTTGGTGTTGATTTCAATCTGGTCGATATAGCACACCTCGTCGGCCGTGTAGGCGTGAGGCGATTCGCAGTCGGGCACGATGACAAGGCTTCCTATGTCGATGCCTCCGTTGCCCTTAATGGCGAGCACTACTTCCTGCCAGCGGTTGGCGGGCACGTTGGAAGTGGTCATTGCCCAGAACTGCTCCGTGTCGGGCGACTGCCCGGCGCGGTCGCGGCGCTTGCCAAGACCCACCACCATGACGCGGCCGGCGTAGGGGCGGTTGATGAGCAGGTGGATATACTTGGTCGTGGGCGTGAGCTCGAAGGGCTCTTTCAGATTGACGCGCACGCCGAAGGTGTTGCTGCCGAAGCGCGAACGCTGCACGGCAAGGATTTTAGCGGAGGGGTTGGGGGCCGTGCCGAGGATTTCCTCAACTTGATTGAGGTGGTTGTCGATAACGGCGTAGTTGCCTTGCAGCGCGCCGGTTCGGAAGGGCGAGGCTTCCCAAGTGTCGTAGACTCCGAGCGAGGCATAGTCCTCAGTGTCGAAAGTAATGGTCTGAGCCAAGGCAGGCAGGGGCAGGAGTGCCGCGAGTGCCATTATATGCTTGAGTTTCATGGTTGTTGCTTTTTTGAAAGATGATATTTTATAGAAGTCAATATTCTCTATAGAGACTATCTTATATTAATAAACGCCGATTTTGCTCAGCAGCGGGCAGGCGCGGCTGTCGCTGATGGTGATGCGCAGGGCTTTTGCCTCGTAGCCGCTTCCGTAGCTCGAGGAGGTGCTACCGTTGAGCGGAATGATGCGTTTGTAGCCCACGGTCGTGGTTTGCACGCTGGTGGCTCTCTGCGTCCAAGACGTGCCGTTGGCGGAAGTCTCAATCTTGAAACCCTTCACGCGCTGCCCCTTGGCGATATATTCCATAAGTTCCACGTAGCGGATTGTCTGCGGCGTGTCCCAGGTGAGGGTAATCGTGGCGGAAGTCGTGCCGTCGTTGGTTGCCCAATAAGTATCCTTGTTGCCGTCGATGAGGTTGGCGGCTTCGTAGTTGCGGGCTGCGCCTGCGGTGCGCGTTTCGCTCACTTCAATAGTAGCGTTCTTGGCGAGATCGTTGCCGAGGCGTGCTTTGATGAGGTCGCCCATGCCTTTGAGTGCGTTCACCGAAGCATCGGGCAGCACGCCGGCCTTGTTGGGCGGAATGTTGAGAATGAGCGTGGCGTTGCGTCCCACGGTTTCGAGATACATCTGGAAGAGGCGCTCGGGCGTGAGGGGCGCTTCGCCGTCGTGGTAGAACCAGCCCCTATTTGTAGCCTTGGCGTCGCTCTCGCCGGGCAGCCAGAACCAGCCGCCTTCCGTGCCGTACATGCCGTTGTTCTCGCCCGCATAATCGCGGTTCTCGGTGCTCCAGTTGGTTTCGCCTGCCCAGCCGGCTTCGTTGCCGATCCAGCGGGCTTCGCCGCCAACGCCCCAAAGCACGCAGTCGGGGCAAACTTTATGCACGCTGTCGCGGAGGTTGGGCACGTCGTAGTAAGTGGAGCGGTCCACGTTGACCGTCGTGTTGCGGCCGCCATAGTAGCCCGAGCCGCCGTTAGCACCGTCGAACCACATCTCGAACTGGTCGGTGCCATATTGCGCCAACTCGGCGCACTGCTTCAAAAAGACGTCTTTTACATATTTATCCGTTCCGTAGTGTACGCTGTTGCGGTCCCAGGGAGAGATGTAGAAGCCGTATTTCATGCCAAGTTCCTTTGCTGCAGCGGCGAAATCGCGGGGAATGTTGGTGTTGCGTCCGAAGTCGTTGCCCGACTGCGTCACGTTGTGCGTGGTCGTTTCCGTGGGCCAGAGGCAGAAGCCGTCGTGGTGCTTCACCACAGCGATACCGCCCTTCATGCCAGCATCTTTGGCGGCTTGGAGCCATTGCTTCGGGTTGGGCGCGGCTGTGGGGGCAAAGCGCGTTTCGGCTTCGTCGCCGTTACCCCATTCGAGGCCGGTGTAAGTGTTCATGCCGTAGTGGAAGAAGGCATAAAATTCAGTTTCCTGCCATTTCAGCTGGCGCGGATGGGGCACGGGCTGTACGGGCACAGGCTCATTGTCGGGATTAGGCAGCGTTTCCGTTACCAGCGAAAGCTGCGCCATGCTGCTCATCGGCAGCAATCCCCCCATAAGGAGTAAAGACTTGTAAAAGCTTTTCATGGTTATTAAAGAGATTTGAGGTAAAATATAATTGGTTTTTAAGTAGACGAGTAAACGAGTAGACAAGTAAACGAGTTGCTAAAAAATTATTCCGTCTTCTGAGGATAGCGCAGGTTTTCCTCTGTGGCTTTCTCCAACACCTCTTCGAGGTACTTGCGGGCTTCCCAGCGTGCCATAGGGAGGTCGTGGAGCAGATAGTTGCCGCAGTCCTGCGGCGCCGCGCCGGGCACTTCGCCTTCAAAGTCTGCCACGAAGGTGAAGGTTTCCCGCATCAGCGGCAATATGTCTTCGGGCTGGAAGTCGCCGCGCATGAGGAGATAGTTTCCCGTAAGGCAGCCCATCGGCCCCCAATAAACGATGCGGTCCGCCCACTGCGGATTGTTGCGCAGGTAGGTGGCGGCGAGGTGCTCAATGGTGTGGAGTGCGCCCTGCCCGAGCGCGGGCTCGCGGTTGGGCTCTTTCATGCGGATATCGAAAGTCGTGACTGTTTCGCCGCCCACGGCATCCTTGCGCGACACGTAAATGCCGCGTTTCAGGCGCAGGTGGTCTATGGTGAAGCTGGGGATTTTTTTCATCTTCTTTTCTGGATAGAAATTGATATAGAGTATAGATTTTGTAGAGACTATAATTTATATATTGTGCGGGAGGTTTTCGAGGAAGAGCTTGGTGACACCGAAACTGCGCTGCGCCATAGTGCCCCAAAAGTCGTTGTACTGCTCGAAATGCCCCTCTGCGCCCGGCGTGTCGCTGATGATGCGGAACGAGAGGAAGGGCACGCCCAAGAGATGGCAGGTCTGCGCTATGGCTCCGCTTTCCATGTCAACCGCCAAGGCTTCGGGATAGGTGGCTTTAATCTCCGCCAATTCGCCGGCGGAGGTGATGAAGCGGTCGCCGCTGCAAATCAGTCCCGAATGGAGCGGCGTGGGCGAGGTCAGGCTTTCGGCGGCGCGGAGCAAGCGGCTGTCGGCTTCGAAATAGCGCGGCAGGCCTTGCACCTGCCCTTTCTCGCTTTCCGGACCGCAGTCCACGTCGTGATAGGCTACCCGTTGCCCCACCACCACGTGCATCACGCCCACCTTGGCTTCCAGTCCGCCCGCCACGCCCGTATTGATCACGGCGTCGGGCTTAAACTCATTGATGAGCGTGGCGGCGCAAAGCGCGGCGTTCACCTTTCCTATGCCGCTTTCGCCCAAGACAAGCGTATTGCCGCCCAGTTTGCCCGTAAGAAAACAGAGGTGCGCTGCGCGAACTTCGCGTGCATCGGTCAGCAGCGAGGCGATTTGCTCGTGCTCCTTATGCATCGCGTTGATTATTCCTATGGTCATAAAAAGAATTTTGCTTTTTCTTATAAGAAAGTTATGCAAAAATAATGCAACGCCTAAACATCTGCAAACATTTTAGGTTTTTTATGGAGAAAGTCGGCAAAGAAAGGGCAGCGTTTTACGAGAAAGGAGGAGCTAAACCTTTGCATGCCCCGTTCCATGGCAGACCGCGCGAAGCATCAGCAAGATATTTTTTATTATCCCCGAGAAAAATCTTCTTTTCTCCTTAATATTTTTTCCTGTCCTATAAGAAAGTTTTTGTTACAAACTTTGTAACACGTATTACAAACTTTGTAACATGTGTTAGAAACTTTGTAACAAGCGTTACAAACTTTGTAACAAAAAATATCTCGGGAATAATAAAAAAAGAAAGGCAGGGAGTAAAAACTCTCTGCCTAGAAAGGAAAAAATTAAAAGGGGATATTATTTCTCAGGAATGCGCTCGAGCGTGGCGGTGACGAACTTCCAGAAGCGGCCGACGCTCTCGATGTGCACGCGCTCGTTGGGCGTGTGCGGCGAGCGTATGGTGGGGCCGAAGCTCACCAAGTCCATGTGCGGGCGGAACGTGCCGATGATGCCGCACTCCAAGCCGGCGTGCACCACGTTCACTTCATTTTCCACGCCGAAGAGGTCGCGGTAAACGTCCTTCATGAGCGCCACGATTTCGCTCTTCTGGTTGGGTTGCCAAGCGGGGTAAGCGCCCGAGAGTTCCACCTTCATGCCCGCCATGGCGAAGGCACTCTCCAAGGCCTCGCAGCAGCATTCGCGCATCGTGTCGCGCGAGGAGCGCACCAGGATGAGGAACTCTGCCTTGCCGCCGCCAATCTTCACGATGGCGAGGTTGGAAGAGGTTTCCACGATGCCGGGATTCTCGGGAATGAAGCGCATCACGCCGTTGTGGCAGGCGCAGAGCGCGTCGATGAGGTTGTCTTGGATTTCTTCGGGCACATTGTGCTCGGGGCAAGCCACCTCCTCGACATCGAGCGCGAGGCTCTTCTCAATAAATCCGAACTCGGCGGTGAACGTTTCGCGCCATTCATCTACACATTCTTTGAACGCCTCGACATTCTCTTTCGGGAGCGTGAGCACCACCTCAGCCTCGCGGGGAATGGCGTTGCGCATGTTGCCGCCCTGCCAGGAAGAGAGGCGAGCCTCGAAGTTGGCAATGGCGTCCTGCACGAGGCGTGCCATGGCCTTGTTGGCGTTGCAGCGTCCGAGGCTGATTTCGAGGCCGGAGTGCCCGCCGAGGAGTTTGTGGAGCGTCACTTTGAGTGCCACGTCGCCTGCCTCGCAGGGCGTTTCCTGATATTGCAGCGTGGCGGTCAGGTTGATGCCGCCGGCTGCGCCGATTACCATTTTGCCGTCCGTCTCTTCGTCGAGGTTAAGCAGTATGTCGCCCGTGAGGGTCTCGGCCTTCATGTGGTTCACGCCGTACATCGTGGTTTCCTCGTCGGCGGTGATGAAGCCCTCAATCGGGCCGTGCTTCAAGTTGTCGGCTTCCATAATGGCCATAATCGTAGCCACGGCCATGCCGTCGTCGGCGCCGAGGGTCGTATCCGTAGCATAGACCCACTCGCCTTCTATGCGCGTGCGGATGGGGTCGGTCTCAAAGTTGTGGTTAGAAGTCTTGGCCTTTTGCGGCACCATGTCCATGTGGCCTTGCAGCGTCACGGGCTTGCGGTTTTCCATGCCCGGCGTGGCGGGTTTGCGCATGATGATGTTGCCGGCATCGTCCTTGAAGGCCTCAACGCCTTTCTCAGCCGCCCAGTCGAGGAGGAACTTTTGCACTTTTTCGAGATGGCCGGAAGGACGCGGCACTTGCGTGAGCAGGTCAAAGTTTTTCCACACTTCAACCGGCTGCAGGTTTTTAATTTCACTCATAATATAAATATTGTATTAGTGGATTGAGAATTTGTTATAAAGAAAATCGTTCACCGCTTGCCGCGCCAAAGCAGGTGCGCGAAGCCGCCCACGCCGAGCACCACGACAAGGGCCGTTTGCACCGTGTGGACCACGAGGGCAAAGAGAATGGCCTGCGGTTCCGCCACGCCATAGAGCACGAGCATCGTCTTGACGGCGAAGTGCCACGGGCCTGCACCGTTGGGCGTGGGTACGAGCACGGCGAACGAGCCGACGCAGAATATCAGGAACGCCGCCACGGGCGAAATGCCGGCGGTGAAGTCGAAGCAGAAGAAAGCAATGTAGAAATGCAAGAAATAGCCTATCCAAATGGCTACGGAATAAAACGCGTAAAGCCCCACGCGGTCGAGGCGGCGCAGCGAGGTGATGCCCTCCCAAAGGCCCTGGAGCAGGCTCTTGCCCTTTTGCAAGATGCGGTAGCGCGACATGAGGAACGCCACAAGCAGCGGCAGCGTGGCGAGGCAGACGAGCGTGACGAGATAGCCCGTACCCGTGAAGCGCTGCAAAATGCCGCTCAGGCTCGTGCCCGTCTCGGAAAGGAAGCGGAGCATCATCGGCAGCCCCATAAGGAAGGCCAAGGCTGTGAGCAGCAGCATCACGACGGAATCTACCAAGCGCTCCGTCACTACCGTGCCGAGCGACTGCGTGAAGGACGTGCCGTCGTATTTCTTCAGCGTGCCGCAACGCGTCACCTCGCCCACGCGCGGCACTACCAGGCTGGCCGCATACGACATAAAGACGGCATCGACGCACGTGCCGAGGCGCACCGGCTCGCCCAGCGGCTCAATCGCCATTTTCCAGCGCAGGGCACGCAGCACCTGCGGCACAATGCCGAAGAGAAGCGAGAGCGACATCGGCAGCCAGAAGCGGGCATCGGCCACGCAGGCAAACGACTGCGCCCAATCCGTGCCGCGATACATCCACCACAGTATGCCGAGGCCCAAAATAAAGGGAAACGCGATGCGGGCCGCACCCGCAAGCATATTTTTAAGGTTAAAACCTGCCACTTGACGTTTTTTTACTAATTTTGCAACGGTAGGAAAGGCACAGTATCCGCGCAGAAAATCTTTGCAAACACGCTTTTCCTTATATTAAAAGCAAAAGTAGGAAATTTATATCAGATGAAGTCTGTACGCCCTAAAAAATTTCTCGGACAACACTTTCTTAAAGACCTCCCCACAGCGCAGGCCATCGCCGACACGGTAGATGCTGCGCCTGGTCTGCCCATTCTCGAAGTGGGTCCCGGCATGGGCGTGCTCACGCAATACCTGCTCAAAAAAGGCCGCGAGTTGAAAGTGGTGGAGATCGACTTTGAGAGCGTGGCTTATCTGCTTAAAACCTTTCCCGAACTGGGCGACGGGCTTTTGGAAGAGGATTTCCTGCAAATGCAACTCGACCGCACGTTCGGCGGCAGGGAGTTCGTGCTCACGGGCAACTATCCCTACAACATCAGCAGCCAAATCTTTTTCAAGATGCTCGAATACCGCCACCTTATCCCCGTGTGTACGGGCATGATACAGAAGGAAGTGGCGGAACGCCTCGCCGCCGCGCCGGGCAGCAAGGTGTACGGCATATTGAGCGTGCTGATACAGTTGTGGTACGACGTGGAATATCTCTTCACCGTGGAGCCCGGCGTGTTCAACCCGCCGCCGAAGGTGAAGAGCGCGGTGGTGCGTCTCACGCGCAACGGCCGCACGGACTGCGGCTGCGACGAACGCCTGCTGCGCCGCGTGGTGAAAACGAGCTTCAACCAGCGCCGCAAGATGATGCGCGGCTCGCTCAAGCCGCTCTTCGCAGCCCTCAACGCCGAGCGCGCAGGCGGCAGCCAGCCCGAGGGCGTGGCGGACTTCCTCGCCCGCCCCGAAATGACACAGCGGCCCGAACAACTCTCTGTGGAAGAGTTTATCGAACTGACCAACAGCATCGACCGCCTGTATGGAGGCGAGGCGTAAGGCAATAAAACAGTATTTACTCCGTTAAAGAAATATACAATATTAATATATATAGGTCTCAGGACATCAAACAATCTTATGAAAACTTATCTCGTTACTGGTGCCGCCGGCTTTATCGGCGCAAACTATCTGAAGTACATCTTGAAAAAACACGAAGACGTGCGCGTGGTGGTGCTCGACCTGCTCACCTACGCAGGCTACCTCGGCACGATTTCGGAAGACATTGACAACGAACGCTGCTTCTTCGTGAAAGGCGACATTTGCGACCGCAAACTCATCGACAACCTCTTTGCCGAATACCGCTTCGACGTGGTGGTGAACTTCGCCGCCGAGAGCCACGTGGACCGCAGCATCGAAAATCCGCAGCTCTTCCTGCAAACCAATATCCTCGGCACGCAATGCCTCCTCGACGCCGCCCGCTCGGCATGGCAGTCGGGGCGCGACGAACAGGGCTACCCCACCTGGCGCAGCGGCGTGCGCTTCCATCAGGTTTCGACCGACGAAGTGTACGGCAGCCTCGGAGCTGAGGGTTATTTCATGGAAACAACACCGCTCAACCCGCACAGCCCTTACAGCGCCTCCAAGACGAGCGCCGACCACATCGTGTGCGCCTACCGCGACACGTACCACATGCCCGTTTCCATAACGCGCTGCTCCAACAACTACGGCCCGTATCAGTTCCCCGAGAAGCTCATTCCGCTGGTTATTAACAATATCCTGCAAGGCAAGAAGCTCCCCGTCTACGGCGCGGGCACCAACGTGCGCGACTGGCTCTACGTGGAAGACCACTGCAAGGCCATCGACCTCGTCATCACGAAGGGCGCTAATGGCTGCATCTACAACGTGGGCGGCCACAACGAGCGGCAGAATATCCAAATCGTGAAAATCATTATCCGCACCGTGCGCCAGCTCATGGAGGAGCACCCGGAATACCGCACGCTCCTCGGCAAGCAGGAACACGACGCGCAAGGCAACATCAGCATAGACTGGATCAACGAAGACCTCATCACCTTCGTAGCCGACCGCCTCGGGCACGACCAGCGTTACGGAATCGACCCCACGAAAATCGGCAACGAACTCGGCTGGCAGCCTGAAACAACCTTTGAAGAGGGCATCGTGAAAACTATCCGCTGGAACCTCGACCACCACGACTGGGTGGAAGCCGTGAGCGGCGACGACTATCAGAATTATTACGAAAAGATGTACGGCAAACGATAGACCGGACTGCCGGAAGTCTTTCATATATTAGTAGACGAGTGTACAAGGAAATTTTCGTGCAAGCGAGAGCAGAGCCGAACTTGTTCGGGCTATGCCGAGTGCAGCCGAAAATCTCAAAGAAAACAAGTAGACGAGACAAGTCACTCATAGAAATGTTGTATGGCAAAACATACTTGTCTCGTTTACTTGTCTACTCGTTTACTTGTTTACTAAAATAGTTCAAGCAGAACATGAAATACTCCCTGCATTTATTATTCATATCGACGATACTGGCTGCTTGCTCGGGCGAAGACCGCTCGGGCGAGCAGCCTTTTCCTCCCACGGTGGCGGCTGTGGGCTGCACTGTGGAGGGGAACATTGCCACGCTCAAAGCCTGCGTCACCTCGTCGCCCAATAGCAGCCTCAAGCAATGCGGCTTCAATTACGGCAACGACACGCTGCGCCTCGAGGCGAAAGCCGCCGAAGCCACCGTGGAGTTCTCGGCGCAGACGCGCGAACTGGAAGCCGGCCGCTACTTCGCCATCCCTTACGCCCAAAACGGCGTAGGGACTACCAAGGCCGACACCATGTGGTTTGAAATACCAGCCAATTAAAACTATATCATATTTATGAAACCTAACCTTAAATCTATGCTTGCCGCCGCGCTCTGCGCGTTGGCTTTTTCGTTTTTCATGCCAGCCGCCGTGGCGCAAAGTTATGTGCGCGGCATGCTCTATCATCTTTCTTCCGCCAAATATCCCGACCGCGTGCTGAGCTACGATGCGCAGAGCGGCGCGGCCATGCTTGAAAAGGCCGATGCAGCCGAAGCGCGCCAGCACTGGACGCTCAGCGAGTTGTCCGGCTCTTGGCGCATCATCAACCCCTTCTCCAACCAGGCCGTGCGCATCGACGCCGACAACGTGACCACGGGCGAGAACAACGGTTCCGACGAGGCGCAGCTTTGGAAAACCGAAGCCGTTGAAGGCGGCGTGCTCCTCGTGCCCACCAACCGCCCCGACGTGGCAGCGAGCGTGGACAAAAGCGGCACGCACCTCGTGCTCCTGCCAAAGGATAAAGCCAAAGCCGACAAGGCGGCGCGCTTCCTCGTGAAGCAGGCGGCAGCCTCGGGCTTCGACGAAGCCCTGACCTACCAGATCCGCAGCGTAGGGCAGCCCGGCGTGGTGCTCGGCAACGGCGACTCGGGCGAGAACAACGCCAAAATCGTTGGCGAGCAGCCCGACATGGAAAACCGCGGGCAATATTGGAACATCAAGATGACCGACCTCAACTGCCGCGTGGTAGAAAACGCCTTTTACGGACAGAACTTCGACGACGGCGGCGACAATGCCTCCATCGACTATTTGCTGCAATGGCCTGCCACGGCCGGCGTGTGGAACAACGCCAAGTTCCTCTTCGAACCGGTAGCCGGCCAGACGGGCGTTTATATCATTCGCTCGGCGGCAAAGGCAAAGGACGGCAAGATGTATGCGCTCAAAGACGGCGTGCTGAAAAGCGTGAAATACGATGCCGCCGACAAGAACGCATGGTTTACTTTCGCACAAATTGAAAAGCCCAAAATTCAGGCACCCTACTGGGAAGACGAAACCATCTTCGCAGAAAACAAAGAGCCGGGCGTAGCCTTCTACATGCCTTACGAAAGCGAAGCCGCCATGCTCGCCGACAAGGCTTACTACGATACGCCTTGGACCACGCCTGTCAATAGCCGCTACCTCTCGCTCAACGGCACGTGGAAATTTAACTTCTGCGCCGAACTGCAGAAACGCCCCACGGATTTTTATAAAGACGGCTACGACGTGTCAGCATGGGACACCATTCCCGTGCCCTCCAACTGGGAAATGCAAGGTTACGACCGCCCGCTTTATTGCAACGTGGAGTATCCCCACTCCAATACACCGCCTTACATCAAGGCCCGTCCGGGCTTCAATGATGGCGGCAAGAACTACGCCATCAATCCCGTTGGCTCCTACGTGCGTGAGTTCTGCGTGCCCGCCGACTGGAACGGCCGCCGCACGATTATCCACTTCGGCGGCATCTACTCCGCCGCCTTCGTATGGCTCAACGGCCAGTACGTGGGCTACACGCAGGGCGCGAACAATGTGGCAGAGTTCGACCTCACGCCTTACCTGAAAGTTGGTGCCAAAAACCGCCTCGCCGTGCAGGTGATACGCTGGAGCGACGGCTCTTATCTGGAATGTCAGGATATGTTCCGCATGTCGGGCATCTACCGCAACGTATATATATATAATGTACCGAAGGTGAGCGTGCGCGACCATTATCTCACCTCCACTCTTACCAACGGCCGCAAAGACGCTACGCTTCACGCAAGTTTCCTCTTCGACGGCATTTGGGACGGCGGCAAGACCCTTGCGAAGAAGTCGCTGAAAATTTCGGTTTACGACCCCGCAGGGCAGCTTGTCTATGAAAACAATGCCGCCGGCGAGGCACACGAGGCCAAGAAGGGCGAGGCTTATTGGAACTGCGCCCCCATTCAACTGAAGAACGTGCAGTTGTGGAGCGCAGAGCAGCCTAACCTCTACACCGTGCGCGTGGTGCAGAAAGACGAAAACGGCAAGGAGGAAATGGCTTTCTCCACAAAATACGGCTTCCGCGATATTGAAATCAAGAATTCGTTGGTCTATATCAACGGCCAGCGCGTGTTCTTCAAAGGCGTGAACCGCCACGACACCGATCCCGAGCGCGGGCGTGCCGTGACCAACGAGACAATGCTGCGCGACGTGCTGCTGATGAAGCAGAACAACATCAACACCGTGCGCACCAGCCATTATCCCAACAACGCCCGTATGTATGCGATGTTCGACCATTACGGACTCTACTGCGTGTGCGAAGCCGACCTCGAAGACCATGCCAACCAAAGCATCTCTGACCGCAAGTCGTGGATTCCTTCCTTCGTGGACCGCATCGACCGCATGGTGCTGCGCGACCGCAACCACGCCTCCGTCGTGATGTGGAGCCTCGGCAACGAAGCCGGCAACGGCGAGAACTTCCGCGCCTGCTACGACGCGGCGAAGAAGCTCGACAACCGCCCCGTACACTACGAAGGCACGCGTTCCAACGGCAACTATGGCGGCGGCCGCTTCTCGGATTTCTACTCTAAGATGTATCCCAGCATGGCGTGGATGAAGCAAAATACGAGCAACCTCGACAAGCCGATGTTTATCTGCGAATACGCCCACGCTATGGGCAACGCTATCGGCAACCTCAAGGAATATTGGGATATTATTGAGAGTTCTAATTCCTGCATCGGCGGCTGCATCTGGGACTGGGTGGACCAAGCCATCTATGAGCCGCTCGAACTGAAAAAAGGCATTCGCCGCCTGCACACGGGCTACGACTTCCCCGGCCCGCATCAGGGCAACTTCTGCAGCAACGGCGTGATTCCCGCCACGCGCGAGGAAAGCGCGAAACTGGCAGAGGTGAAAGCGGCGCATCAGTTCGTGAAATTCCTCGTGCAGCCCGTTTCCGAAGACAAGCAAACAGTGGACGTGCGGCTGACCAACGCCTACGCGTTCCAGGATTTGAGTGCCTTCGACTTTGTGTACGACGTAGTGCACAATGGCAATATCGTGGCAACCAAGCGCATGAAGCTGCCCGCCGTTTTGCCCGGCACAGCCCACGGCATCAGCTTCAAACTGCCCAAAGTCAATTTGAAGAAAGCCCATGCAAAGGGCGAAGAAGTGCTGCTCAACCTGCGCGTGGTGTATCGCGAAGCACAGACTTTCTGTTCCGCCGGCCATGAAGTGGCCCACCAGCAGGTTGCCCTGCTCAATCGTGGCAACTTGCCCGCATTGGCCACCTCTCAGAAATCGCTCAATGCCAAGACGAAAGAGACGGCAAAAGAATGGCGTTTCACCTCCGACAAAATTCAGGCAGCCTTCTCCAAAGAAACGGGCGAACTTACCGAACTCGCTCTGGACGGACACAATATTATATATAAGGGCGAGGGCTTCCGCTACGACAACCATCGCTGGATTGAAAACGACCGCTTTGGCAACACCGACAACGGACTAGCTGCGAAGGCCGACTTCAAGTTTGAACAGAAAGACGGACTCTTTGTCATCACCCCCAGCCGCGACGGCTCTCTCTGCGCCACGGACATCGTCTATACTATTGTCCCGCAAGGCGTAATGGACATCGACGCCACCTTTACGCCGAAGAGCGACGCACTGCGCCGCGCCGGCCTTGTGTGCGGCATCGACAGCACGCTCAAGAATGTGGACTATTACGCCTACGGTCCTTGGGAGAACTATTGCGACCGCAAGGACGGCGTGATGATTGGCCGCTACTCGGCAACCGTCGGCACCATGTCTGAACGCTACATCAAGCCGCAAACAACCGGCGGCCGCGAAGCCCTGCGCGAGCTTGTCCTTTCAGACGGCAAGGGCTTCGGCGTGAAGATTGAGACGGAAGGAGAAGTGTCCTTCTCCGCTCTGCCTTATACGGACGCCGACCTGATGAACGCGCAGCACGCTTGGGAACTCACGCCGCGTCCTTATACCGTGCTCCACCTCGATGCCCGCCATCGCGGCGTGGGCAATGCCTCCTGCGGACAGGACGTAGATACGTTGCCGCAATACCGCGTGCCTAACGAAAAGCAACACTACAAACTGCGCATTTCAGCGAAATAGAAAAAACTTAAAAGCACTCAGAAGCGTGCCGTATCGTTAAATTTGCACTTTTCTTATAAGAAAAAGCGTGGCAAAGTATCGTAATTCAAGAAGAATTAGTAACTTTGCCGCGCTTTTAGAGTCCGAAGGGGCTAAACAAGGGGCAGCGAGTGCTGCACGCCTCCCGGAATAAACCGTTTATACACAATCAAAACAACAATGTACGCAATCGTTGAGATTAACGGTCAGCAGTTCAAGGCCGAAGAAGGCAAAAAGCTCTTCGTGAACCATATGCCGCAAGCCGAAGCCGGTCAGACTGTTGAATTTGAGAAAGTGCTGCTGCTCGACACAGACAGCGAAGTTAAAGTAGGTGCTCCCGTGGTAGAGGGTGCAAAGGTAGTATGCGAGGTTAAGACCGTGCTCGTAAAGGGCGACAAGGTGCTCGTGTTCCACAAGAAGCGCCGCAAAGGCTACCGCAAGCTGAACGGTCACCGTCAGCAGTTCACGGAACTCACAATCAAACAAGTTATTGCTTAATCTAAAAAATCAGAAGAAAACATGGCACATAAAAAAGGTGTCGGTAGTTCTAAGAACGGCCGCGAATCAGCTTCACAAAGATTAGGCGTTAAAATCTGGGGCGGACAGACCTGCATCGCAGGCAACATTATCGTTCGCCAGAGAGGCACTGTACACTATCCTGGCAAAAACGTCGGCATGGGCAAGGACCACACGCTCTTCGCCCTCGTTGACGGCACGGTTACTTTCCACCGCGGCAACCGCGACCGCAGCGTTGTCTCTGTGGAGCCTCAGGCAGAAGCCTAAAACGCATTAAGGGGTTAGCCCCAAGTTTTTTACAATTACAAAAGAGGATGCACCGATTGGCGCATCCTCTTTCTTTTGCTATTTGTCGATATTCAGCGATGCCCTGAACTGCTGTTCTTTCAAGGCCGAAAGGATATAGAGCTTCATCATGGCGATTGCGCGCTCGTTGTTGCCGCCGTTGGGAATGATGATGTCGGCAAATTGCTTGGTCGGTTCGATGAACTCGTCGTGCATCGGCTTCAAGATGTTGCGGTACTTGCCGATCAGCATCTCCAACGGATGCCCGCGCTCCGCCATGTCGCGCTGTATGACGCGCAGCAGGCGTTCGTCGGGCTCGGCATCGACAAATATCTTCAAGTCCATCTGTTCGCGCAGCGACTTGTCGTAGAGCGTCATGATGCCCTCCACGATAATCACGTCTTTCGGTTCCACGTGCACCGTTTCTTGCAGCCGCGTGCAGGTGATGTAAGAATAAGTGGGTTGCTCAATGGCGCGCCCCGATTTCAGTTCCTCGATTTGATGCGCGAGCAGCCGCCACTCGAAAGCGTCGGGGTGGTCGAAGTTAGTAAGTTTGCGCACCTCGAGCGGCAGGTCCGACTGGTCGTTGTAATAAGAATCCTGCGGGATGACCGCCACAGAGTTTTCGGGCAGGCTTTCCACGATTTTGCGCACGACGGTGGTCTTTCCTGACCCTGTGCCGCCGGCGATGCCGATAATAATCATAGTATTGGAGTATTTAGAAGGGGCGTATCGGATACGCCCGATAGTTTATTGCAGCCTTTCGAGCAAGAGCAGCGTCATGAAGCCCGTGAGCAAGGCGTAGGTAGATTGCTTTTGGAAGCCGTGCGCGTGGGTTTCGGGTATCATCTCGTCGCTCACCACATAGAGCATCGCGCCGCCGGCAAGGGCAAGCATGAAGGGTAGGGCGGCAGCCGATACTGCGCCGGCGGCGTAGCCTATCCACGTGCCTGCTACCTCGAGCAGACCTATGGCAACGGAAATCAGCAGCGTGCGCAGCCGGCTCACGCCGCAGAGCAGCAGCGGGGCAACGATGACCATGCCCTCGGGGATATTCTGAATGGCGATGCCGAGGGCAACCGCCTCTGCTCCGCCCGTGTCGGCACTGTTGAAACCCACGCCGGCGGCGATGCCTTCGGGGAGTTTGTGAATGGCAATGGCGAGCACGAAGAGCAGCACGCGGTTGATAGAAGCATTCTGCCGGTGCGTCTCGGGGTCAAGCCCGGAGAGCTGATGAAGGTGGGGCGTGAAGAAGTCGATTAAGTTGAGGAACGCCACGCCCGTTGCCACGCCTGCCACGATGAGCCAAAGCCCTGCGCCCTCCACCGAGTCTGCGGCCGGCAATATCAGGCCTATAATCGCTGCCGCCAGCATCATGCCGGCGCAGAAGCCCATGATGATGTCGTTCCACTTGTGCGGTATGTTCTTGATGCCGAAACCCAAGATAGAACCTAGTATGCTCGCGCCGCAAAGTCCGGCCGCGCTGATCCAAATTTGTTGCATATTTGATTACTTAGATATTTCGGAGCGTATTTCAACGCTTCCTATTCGTATTTCTTTGCCCAAGCGAGGAATTTGATCACGCCCGCCTCGCCGAACTTCTTGAGGCTTTCGGCTGTTTGCTCTACGGTGCGCTCGCGTTCGGGGTGGCTTTTAGAATAAAACTTATCGGCGTAGCATATTACCTGCTCCTCCTCAGTTTCTGGCAGGAGGTCTATGGCGGGCAGCGGTAAGCCTTGCTCGGCAATCTGCTGCGCGGTCAGTCCCGTGCCTGTGTGCCGCTCGCAAACGCGGGCTTCGCGTTCCATGCCCTCGCCGCGCAGCAGCTCCGCGCCCAGGCGGCCGTGCAGCAGATAGGGCTGCGTGCCGTGGCAATGTATGCCCGGCGCATCGGTCAGGAACACGCCGATGTCGTGGAGCATGGCGGCGCGTTCCAGAAACGCCGTATCGAGTTGCAACTCGGGGTGCTTGCGGGCAATCGCCAAAGCGCGGTCGGCCACTTGCCGGCTGTGATGGAGCAAGAGGCGGCGCAAGGCATTGTCCTCAGGATAATATTTATAGATAACGTCAAGGGTTTGCATTTTCATAATGTCGGCTGCACTCGGCATTTATCGCGAGAGATTTTCGAGCAGATTAGACAGATTGGCCGTGAAGAGGCGCACCGAAATGGCAAGGAGGATGATGCCGAAAAACTTGCGCAGCAAGTAAATGGCGGCCTTGCTGATGATTTTCTCCACGCGGTCGGTGGCTTTAAGCACGATATAGACAAACACCATGTTCAGCAACAGGCCGATAATGATGTTCACCTGTGCATATTCCGCCCGCAGCGACAGCAGCGTGGTGAACGAGCCTGCGCCCGCCAGCAGCGGGAACACCACGGGCACGAGCGTGGCCTCCTTGATAGGGCCTTGGTTTTTGAAGATTTCTACATCGAGAATCATCTCCAGCGACATCAAAAAGATAATCAACGAGCCTGCCACGGCGAACGACTCGATGTCTACGTTGAATAGCCGCAGCATCGCATCGCCGGCGAAGAAGAAAGCCAGCATCAGCGCGAGCGAAATCAGCGTGGCCTTCCAAGCATTCACGGGGCGCCCCTGCTGTTTCAGACTTAGGAATATCGGCGTGGAGCCGAGTACGTCGATAACGGCAAAGAGAACGATAAATGCGCTCAAAATCTGCTGAATGTCCAGGCGGGACAAGAGGTAAGCAAAGTCCATATATGTATATATATATAATATTGTCGATATAAGTTTTATTTCCGATTCAAAATCGCCACCATCTCCCGTGCCGCGTGCTGCGGTGCGCCCGGCTCGCCGAGCAGGCGTCGCATTTCGGCGTAGCCTTTCAGCTGAGCGTCGCGTGCCTCTCCGCCGGGCAGAATGCTGCGCAGGGCGGGCGTGAGGCGGGCGGCGTTCATGTCGGAAGCAACCAGTTCGGGCACCACTTCGCGGCCGCACACAAGGTTTACCAAAGAGATATAAGGCACTTTGAGGAAGAGGCGGCGGGCAAGGCGGATAACGGGACCGAGCGGAATGTAATAGCACACGATTTGCGGCACGCCGAACAAGGCGGTCTCAAGCGTTGCCGTGCCGCTCGTCACGAGGGCGGCCGTGGCGCGGTGCAGGAGTTCGTAAGTGCCGCCGCGTATCAGGCGAAACTTGTCCGCGCTATGGAAACCTTGCTGCTCAGCCCTTTGCATGGCTTCGCGATACAGCTCGTCGGGAATGGCCGGGGCGCATGCCACGCAAAACTCCCACGACGCATCGCCCTTTCCCGCAGCTTCGGCAGAGCGCAGCATCGTGGGCAGATTGTCGAGAATTTCTTGCCGCCGCGAACCCGGAAGCAGTGCCACCGTGCGCCCGTCGGGCTGTGGCTGTCCGTGCTCGGCGCAAAAGGCAGTCACCTCATCGACCGTGGGATTGCCAACGTAAGAGATGGTGTAATGGTGCTTCTGTTCAAAGAAATCTACTTCAAAAGGCAGTATGGAGAACAGGCGGTCCACGTTGCGCCTGATGTCCTTGATGCGCCGCTCTTTCCACGCCCATATCTTCGGGGAAATATAATAGAACACGGGGCAAATGGCGCGGTCGTGCACGAAACGCGCCATCTTCAAGTTGAAGCCGGGATAGTCCACGAGGATAAGCGCGTCGGGCTGCCACTCGGCTATTTGCCGCTTGCAGTCTGCCATGCCCTGCAAAATGGTGCGCAGGTGCAACAGCACGGGAATGAACCCCATGTAGGCAAGGTCCTTGTAGTGGCGCAGCAGCGTGCCGCCCACGGCTGCCATGCAGTCGCCGCCGTAAAAGGCAAATTCGGCTTCGGGGTCGGCCGCCTTTAAGGCTTTCATCAGTTCCGAAGCATGGAGGTCGCCGCTCGCTTCGCCGGCAATCAGGAAATAGCGCATTTATCAGTAGTCGTAAAAGGGTGGTGGCGTTGCGGAACGCCCTTATTTATTTACAGAAAGATAGATTTCAGATGTTCTTTCAGCTTATAATCAGTCACGTCCAGCTGCGTAGGCGTGATGGCGATATAGCCGTGCGCCAGGGCGTAGCGGTCTGTGTCATCGGCCTCGGGTTCCAGTTCGCGGCAGTCACCCACCAGCCAGAAGTACGTGCCGCCCCAAGGGTGCTCGCGGCGTGCCAGTTCGTGCTCCCAGCGGCTATGCGCCATGCGGCAAAGGCGAATGCCCTTGAATGAGGCGGCTTTGGGGAAGTTCACGTTGAGACAGGTAAAAGGCGGCAGTTTGGCATTGAGCGTTTTCAGCGCGATGTCTGCCAAGTAGGGCATAAGCGGTGCGAAGTCGGCGTTTGCGCTGTGGTCGCAGAGCGAGAAAGCCACGGACGGGATGCCTTGCAGCGCGCCCTCCGTCACTACGCCCATTGTGCCGGAATAGTGCGTGTTGACCGAAGAATTGTCGCCGTGGTTGATGCCGCCCACCACGAGGTCGGGCCTACGGTCGGCAAACTCGTTGAGTGCCACCTTCACGCAGTCGACCGGCGTGCCCGAGCAGGCGCAGAGCGTCAGCCCTGGTTCTTGGCGCACGATGCGGTAGCGCAACGGCGTGGCAGCCGAAATGCTGCACCCTGCGCCCGAGCGTCCGTCCTCGGGAGCCATTACGATCAAGTCTGCCACGGGGCGGAGCGCCTCGATGAGGCATTGCAGGCCTTTGGCTTCGTAGCCGTCGTCGTTTGAAAGGAGAAAAAGAGGGCGTTGATGGGTCATTTTATATATGTATGGGATAGATTTACTGCTTTCCGTATGCAAATTTATAATTGTTTCTTGGTTGCTTAAAGAGAAATGCCGCTAAAAAACTTGTTTGCTTATAAGAAAATGCGTAATTTTGCACCCGCGTTGCCGTAAGGCCGCTGTCGGGATGAGTGTTCCCCGTTACGCACTACGGCGCGACAGACAATTTCTAAAAGCTTTATTCAAAAATGGCTGATTTAATCAAAATTGCTGAGCAAGCATTTGCCACAGGTAAGTCTTTCCCCTCTTTCAAGGCCGGTGACACGATTACCGTAGCTTACAAAATCGTCGAGGGTAACAAGGAGCGTATCCAGTTGTATCGTGGCGTTGTAATCAAAATCTGTGGTCACGGCGACAAGAAGCGCTTTACCGTTCGCAAGATGTCGGGCACCGTTGGTGTAGAACGTATCTTCCCCATCGATTCTCCGAACATCGACAGCATCGAAGTGAACAAGGTCGGTAAGGTTCGCCGCGCTAAGCTCTACTACCTGCGCAAACTCACAGGTAAGAAAGCACGCATCAAAGAAAAGCGTGTCAACGTGCAGAAAGCCGATTAATGTGGCTAAGCTAAACGCCAATCAAAGAACAAACGCGGAGGTCTTTCCCACTCGGGAAGTGCCTCCGTTTTGTTTTTCCTAAAAAAGAAATACGATGACCGTAATTTATCCTTCGCCCATCTTCGGCCCCGTGCATAGCCGGCGCCTCGGTGTGTCGCTCGGCGTGAACCTCATGCCGGCCGACGGCAAGATTTGCACGTTCGACTGCATCTACTGCGAGTGCGGCTTAAACGCCGAGCGTCCCGTTCGCCTGCCGCGTCCCACGCGCGAGGAGGTGCGCACTGCCTTGCAGCACAAACTGGAAGAGATGCAGGCGGCCGGCACTGCACCCGATGTTATCACCTTTGCCGGCAACGGCGAGCCGACAGCACACCCGCAGTTTCCCGAAATCATTGCCGACACGCTCGCGCTGCGCAACCGCTTCTTCCCCAACGCCAAGGTGAGCGTGCTGAGCAACGCCACGCGCACGCCGAACGAGGAAGTGCACCGGGCATTGATGGCCGTGGACAACAATATTCAGAAACTCGACACCGTTTGCCCCGACTATATTCAGCGCATCAATCGTCCGCAGGGACACTACGACGTGGCTGAAATCATCAAGGCGCTCACGGCTTTCAAGGGGCACGTGATTGTGCAGACAATGTTCATGGCAGGCACAGATGCCGACGGCGCAGACGTGGATAATTGTGGCGACGAATATGTCTTGCCTTGGCTGGCGGCGGTGAAGCAAATCGCGCCTTCGGAGGTGATGATTTATACCATTGCCCGCGAAACGCCGGTGCAAAGCCTGCGCAAGGCTACGCCCGAACAGCTCGACCGCATTGCGCGGCTGCTCGAAGCGGAAGGCATTAAAGTATCAGTATCTTATTGATCGTAGGGGCGATATAGTTTATATAGTTTCTATTGAACTCTATATCTTTATTGGTGGAAATGAATAGAACCCACCTAAAAACAAATCCTGCCAATGCATTTTCTTTCTCTCTCACATTCTTCCCGTTACCTTGTGGCTCTGAGCGGCGGGGCTGACTCCGTGGCGTTGCTGCTCTGTATGCTGCGCGGGGGTTACGAGATAGAGGCGGCGCACTGCAATTTCCAGTTGCGCGGCGAGGAGAGCGAGCGCGATGAGCGCTTCGTGAGAGAACTCTGCGAGCAGCGCGGCGTGCGCTTGCACACGGTGCGCTTCAATACGCGGGCGGCGGCAGCCGAGCGACACGAAAGCATAGAAATGGCGGCGCGGCGGCTGCGCTACGAATGGTTCGACGCGCTGAGGCGCGAGCGCAAGCTCGATTTTGTTGCCGTGGCGCACCACCGCGACGACAACATCGAAACCTTCTTGCTCAACCTTCTGCGCGGCGCAGGCATTCACGGCCTGACGGGTATGCGCAGCGAGCGCGGCGGCGTAGTGCGTCCCCTGCTCGAAACCACGCGCGCGGAGATTTTGCAGTTTCTCGAAAGCGAGGGGCAGCCTTTCGTTACCGACAGCACAAATGCCGACACGCTATTTCGCCGCAACAAAATCCGTCATGAACTTTTGCCCTTACTCCGCACCATCAACCCCTCGGCCGATGCCACGATTGCCGAAACCGTGCGCCGCCTCTCCGATGCCGAGCGGCTCCTCGACTATGCAGTGTCTGCGCTTGCCGACCAGGTGATGCGCCGCTGCGGAGATGTTTTGAAAATCGACCTTGCCGCGCTCCAGCGCACTCCTGCACCCAATCTCTTACTCTTTGAATTGCTTTCGCCCTATGGCTTCAACGGCACGGAGGTCGACGAAATCCTTTCTGCCCGTGCGGGCGGCTGCTGGCAAACTGCCGCGCACCTTGCCACGCGCACAGGCACGGCAGTGGAGGTTGCGCCCATGCCGCAGCCCGTTCCCGAAACCGCCTTGCCATTCGAGGGCTGCCTCTCTCTGCCCGGTGGCCGCGTGCTGCGCGTTGAGAGGTTGCCGCGCGAAAGGCTCGGCAACATTCCGCGTGACCCGAACATTGCTGTCCTTGATGCCGATGCCTTGGATACATATATATATATAAGGAGTGTGCGGACGGGCGACCGTTTCTCGCCTTTCGGAATGCGCGGCACGCAACTCGTGAGTGACTATCTCACCAACCGCCGCCGCTCGCGCATCGACAAACTCCGCGCACTTGCCGTGTGCGATGAGCGGGGCATCTTGTGGCTTGCCGGCGAGCGTCCCGACAACCGTGCGGCGGTGAAGCCCGAAACCAAAAACATTGTGAAACTTGTGCTTTCTTGCGTAGAAAATCCATAAAAAACACTCGGAAACCTTGCTGAAACAAGATTATAAATTTAATTTTGCAGCAACAATAACGGACATCGCGTCCCTCTAAAAACAAACAATCTAAAAACTTACTCAAAATGAAAAAGAAATTCATCTGCACCGTTTGCGGTTACATCTACGAAGGTACCGAAGCTCCCGAAAAATGCCCCATGTGCGGCGTTCCCGCTTCTAAGTTCAAGGAACTTAGCGAAGAGGGTTCGCTCTCTTTCGTAGCAGAGCACGAAATCGGCGTTGCCAAAGGTTGCGACGAGCAAATGATTAAGGACCTCAACAACCACTTCATGGGCGAATGCACCGAAGTGGGCATGTATCTCGCAATGAGCCGCCAGGCAGACCGTGAGGGTTACCCCGAAGTGGCTGAGGCTTTCAAGCGTTACGCTTGGGAAGAGGCAGAACACGCTTCTAAGTTTGCCGAACTCCTAGGCGACTGCGTTTGGGACACCAAGACCAACCTCGAAAAGCGCATGAACGCTGAAGCAGGTGCTTGCGAAGACAAGACCCGCATTGCTAAGCGTGCCAAGGAACTCAACCTCGACGCTATCCACGACACGGTTCACGAAATGGCCCGCGACGAAGCCCGTCACGGCCGTGGCTTCGAAGGTCTCTACAACCGTTATTTCAAGAAGTAATTCAGTTCTCGTTCTAACGCAACAAAAAAGCGTGCTGCCCGATGTCGGGTGGCACGCTTTTGTTTGACGGAAGATAGGGATGTGTTATGCTTCTGGCAATTCCAAGAGATACTCAGGGGCAAAATCAGCACCGTTCTCCCATTCCACTGTATTGTATTTCACTGAAAATTTTTTGAAGAAGTCTGTATCTTTGAGCCCGGCCTTGTTTTATGCTCACGAAATGGAGAAAAACGGGGGAGGTAAAACCAGAAAATAGACTTTGGTGCGGGACAATCAAAATTTTGTGCCGCCCTTTTTTTATTGTCAGGCAGATAATTGTTCCTTTCTGCCTGATATTTTTTACTATCTGCGCAGAAAAAGTTTGTTACAAAGTTTCTAACATGTGTTACAAACTTTGTAACATGTATTACAAAGTTTGTAATATGCATTACAAACTTTGTAACAAAAACTTTCTTATAGGATAGTGAAAAATATCAAGGAGGAAGGAAATAATTGAAAGGAGAAACGAAAAATCATCCGCAAGGAAGTAAAGATGACTAAAAACGCGTAAATTTGCAGCGACTAAAAAACATAGAAACCGGTAAACAAGTTGACAAGTAAACGAGTAAACAAGACAAGTTACTGATATTAAATATTATTAGCAGGACATCTTTGTCTCGTCTACTCGTTTACTCGTCTACTCGTTTACTAAAAACAAACACCCAAAACATGAAAAAGATAAGAGCCGCCGTAGTGGGCTATGGCAACATAGGCCGCTACACGATTGAAGCACTTGAAGCCGCGCCCGATTTCGAGGTTGCCGGCATCGTGCGCCGTAATCCCCAGGACGAACAGCCTGCACAGTTGAAACCCTACCGCGTGGTGGGCGACATTCGCGAGTTGGAAAACGTAGACGTAGCCATTCTCGCCACGCCGACCCGCAGCGTAGAGAAGTTTGCGCTCGACATTCTTGCCCTCGGCATCAACACCGTGGACAGTTTCGACATTCACACGCAAATCACCTCCTTGCGCCGCTCCCTCGGCGAGGCAGCACGCAAAGCCGGTGCCGTGAGCATCATTTCCGCCGGTTGGGATCCGGGCAGCGATTCCGTAGTGCGCACACTTTTGCAGGCGATTGCGCCCAAGGGATTGAGCTACACGAATTTCGGTCCGGGTATGTCGATGGGCCACACCGTGGCAGTGAAAGCCATCAAGGGCGTTAAGGCTGCGCTTTCCATGACTATTCCCACGGGCCAAGGCATTCACCGCCGCATGGTTTACGTGGAAATCGAGCCGGGCCACGACTACGCGCAGGTGGCAGCCGACATCAAGGCCGACCCCTACTTTGCCAACGACGAGACCCACGTTATCGAAGTGCCCAGCGTGGACGAAGTGATCGACATGGGGCATGGCGTGAACCTTGTGCGCAAGGGCGTGAGCGGCAAGACGCAGAACCAACTCTTCGAGTTCAACATGAAAATCAACAACCCCGCGCTCACGGGTCAGGTGCTCGTTTGCGTGGCACGCGCCACGATGCGCCAGCAGCCCGGCTGCTACACCATGGTGGAGGTGCCCGTCATCGACCTGCTCCCCGGCGACCGCGAAGAACTTATCGCCCACTTGGTATAATATTAGTGAACGAGTAAACAAGTTAACGAGTATACAAGTTATCTTATTACACATATAAATAAAATCCGCCGCAACGTCTGCATGAGACGCTGCGGCGGACTTTTTATGTGCGCGGCAATCAGTATTGCATATAATCGGGCAGCGGGGGCTGCTTTGCTTGCTCGAGGCGGTCGCCCAGCAGTTCGCCGAGCAGAGGTAGGAGTGCGTGGCGCAGGGCATTGTCGTTGAGCTGATGCTCCCCGTCGAACTTGCGGGCGTGCGTATAGTGCTTCAAAAAGAGGGCGTAGGTGTTCACCAGTTTGTCGTGGATACCGAAAAGGCCGTAGCACAAATCCTGCTCTTCGGGCGTGATGCCGTCCCACTGCCCGCGCTCCATGGCGTTGAAGTGCTGGATAGTTTCTTTCGTGATGCGAAATTCTTTCACCTTGTCCTTTCGCCCGTTGAGAAACTTGAACGTGCCCGTGCGCAGCAGCTTGCTGGCCGTCGACATGTTGAACGCGGGATTGACGCAGACGCGCAGATAGCCGCGCATTTGCTGGGCATACATGCCGCCCATGCTGGTGCCCACGATGACATCGGGCTTTATTTCCTCCGTGAGGCTTTTGAGAAAGGGCAACGCCTCGACAGGGTCGACGGGAATGTCGGGCGCAACGATTTCGGCCGAGGGCAGTATCTTGCGCAGGGTTTCCACCGTGCCGCTCGCGCCGGAAGAGGCGAAGCCGTGGAAGTAAAGCATCGTGAAGGCGGGGTTTTTGATTGTTTTTTCCATTGTAGTTTTAGTAGATGAGTTGGCAAGTTGAAGGGTAAACGGGGATAGGCGGATAAAGAATAAGGGCGTATGCCATACGCCCCTATTCCTTAAGTTTTATTCGTTTTCAAAAATCACTCTGCAATGAGGCTGAACTCTGCGCCCGAGGCGTAGTCATTGCCGCCTTGCTCATTGAGGGCGCGGAAGCGGATGTAGCGTGCCTTGACAGGTTTGGCAAAGAATACGCGCTGCGGTTCGCCGCTGTTTTGGAATGAACCTTTGCAAACGGGTTCGCCCCAATTCTTGGCGTCGTTGCTCACGTAAATCTCAAAGTCCTTGACGCGGCCGTTCGGACCGTCGGTGCGCGGCGTGTAGACAAAGCCTTTCATCGTCTTGACGGCTGCTGCGTCGAAGTCCACCCAGTGGGGATATTTGGCAAGCGTGACGCTGTACATCGTGTGCCAAATCGAACCGAGGTCGCCGTCGGTAAGGTGAGAGGCATCGCCTTCTCCCGTTTCGACGCTCGAAGCGTAAATCACCTCAAGGGGCACTTCCTCAATCTTTGCAAACGTGCCGGCGATGACCAGAGCGGGCGCGTCGGCATACCATGCTTTGACGGTGCCGCCATCGCGCAGGTCGAAGGGCTGGGTATAGGCTTGCGCCTTCTTGCTATTGCCCACGGTGTACATCACCTTGCGGTCGGCATAGGGAGAAGCGATGCTCACAACGCCTGTGCGGGAGCGGGAAATCGTGATGGGCTTTTCGCCAATGCCTTTCACGGCAGCCTTCTCGGTGATGACGGAGGGCATGGCGCGGCCGATGTTGAGCGGACGGATAATGAAGCCGAAGTTGTGGTCGTCGCCCTTGGTGCAGTCAGGCGCAAGCGGGCCGCCCTGTCCGCAGCTGTTGCCGCCGAGACCGGTGACCTTGGCGTCGAGGTGCAGGTGCGTGGCGCTGCTTGTGGGCAACTGGTAAGGATGTGCTGCCTCGGCGAGTTCCTTCTGGCTGTACGGCAGAGCCGATGCGCTCATCTGTCCGTCGGCCACGAAGAGCACACCCTGGCCGCGATCGTTGGTGAGGGCGCACCAGCGCACCTCTTCACGGTTGCCCATAGCTTGGGGCTTCGGCAGCATAATGTCGTCGCCGACGCGCTGGGCGTGCAGTTCGATAAATTGAGAAGTCTTGCGGTCGTTGTAGTTATTGACCGGGCCGCGGCCGTAATATGTGAAGTTGTCGAGGTCTTTGGGCAACTGCATGGCATAGCCGATGCGGGCGAGGTCTGCACTGGGCTTATTCGACGTAATCGCGCTCTGCAATTCGATAGAACCGTCGGGATAAACCGTCCAAATCTGATTGGTGGTAAACTTAAAGTCGTTGTCGCCAAAGGGCCGGTTCTTGTCTTCCTCAAACGTGTAAGTGCCCTGCGGTTCGCGGTCGCCGTTGGTGTAGTGCATCTTTGTGGCGTAAGGAGCTTGGCTTTCCACGGTGAAGGCAAGTTGCACCGCGCCGTCCTTGCGCTGGCTGTACGAACTGGAAACGGCCTTGTGATGCAGGTTGTCGAGGCCGTAGCTCGCCCACTTATACATCGCCCAGTTGTCATTGTCGGTGGGGGCGCGGAAAGCGTCGAGTTTCGGACCCTTGCCGCTTTCAATCACCGTCTGGTCGCCGTAAGTGAGGTTGCTAATAGTGCCTTCTGCCTTGGAGAACGTCACGCTGAAGCCTTCGCCCGTCACGGTGATGCCGTCGGCGGTTTCAACAGGCTTCTGCAGCGTGCCGCCGCCTGCGTAAACGCTTTGCGTGATGTCGGCCGCCTTGACAGGCAGCTGCTCGTCCATCTGAACATAGCCTTTCTCGGCCCAAGGCTTGTCGGCTTTAAGCACAAACTGGATTTTCACGAAATATTCGCTCGCTGCATCAAGCTTGGCGGGGTCGAAGGGCAGGGTGAAGGTCTTGCGCTCGCGGGCTTTGAGCGTGTTGCCCTGGATGGGCAGGGCTGCAGGCTTGGAGATGCAGACGCCGTCCTTCCAAAGCGACCACATGATGTCGTAGTCGGCGAGATTTTCAAAGTAATTCTTGTTGAAAATCTCAATCGTGCGGCTGTACTCGCCGACAGCGCGGACGCCCACGTTCTGATAAACTTTCTTCACCTCAAAATATTGCGCTTTGGGCGAGAGGTCGGGGCGCATCACGCCGTTCATGCAGAATGTGCCGTCGTTGGGCTTGTCGTTAAAGTCGCCGCCGTAGGCCCAGAACTTGCTGCCCGTCTTGGCGTCGTAGTAGTTTTGCGCCTGGTCCACCCAGTCCCAAATGGCGCCGCCGATGAAGAAGTTGGTGCTTTCGATAGCGTCCCAGTAGTCGATGAGGTTACCCACGGCGTTGCCCATAGAGTGGGCGTATTCGGAGATGTGGAAGGGATAAACGAGATTATATTTACCCTTCACGGCACCCTGCACCCACGCGATGCTGGGATATTGGTTAGAACCTATGTCCACGATGTCGTTGTTGCGCTCATACTGCACGGGACGCGAGGCGTCGAACGCCTTAATCGCTTTGTAGGCTTCCACGAAATTGTTGCCCGGGCCGGCTTCATTGCCCAAGCTCCAAATACATACGGAGGGGTGGTTCACAGTGGCGTGTACCATTTCCATATTGCGGGCCACGTGGGCATTCTTAAACTCCGGAACGTGCGAGAGACTGGCATCGCCGTAATAGTATTGGTGGCTCTCGATGTTGGCTTCGTCTTCGAGATAAATGCCGTATTTATCGCAAAGATAGTACCAGTAGGGGGCACAGGGGTAGTGGGAGTTGCGCACGTGGTTGATGTTGCCGCGTTTCATGAGCATCACTTCCTGCTTCATTTGCTCGCGGGTAATGGCGTGACCGCGGTCGGGATTGTTCTCGTGGCGGTTCACACCCTTCATCTTAATAGGCTTGCCGTTGAGGTAGTAGTAGCGGCCTGCGAGGTTGAACTCGTCATCTTTCGCTTCCGTCTGCTTCACTTCGATTTTGCGGAAGCCCACGGTTGTGGAGAACGTTTCAACCACCTTTCCCTTCTTGTCTTTGAGTTGTCCCACGAGGACATACATCTGCGGGCGCTCTGCGCTCCAGGGCTTCACCTTTGTGCCGGCTTCGAGGCGCACGCAAACGTCCTGCTCCACATTAGGCAGCAGTTCTTTGAGGGCGGACACGGCCGTCACGCCTGCAACGGGCTGGTTGTTTTCGCCGTAAAGCTCGTTCTCGTAAAGGGCGTAGTCGATGGTATAATCCTTAATCTTTTTCTTGTCAAGGTTCTGCACTTTAGCCGTAATGTTGAGCGTAGCGTTGGTATAGGTGGCATCGTAGTCGGGAATGCACACGATGTCGCGCACCTGCACCTTGGGCTTCGCCGTGAGGTAGACATCGCGGTAGATGCCCGGCAGGCGGAACATGTCCTGGCTTTCGAGGAACGATGCGTCGCTGTTGCGATATACTTCGACCGCCAAAACATTCTCGCCCTCCGTCAGATAAGGCGTGATGTCAAACTGCGCGAGGTTGCGCGAGTTTTTCGAGAAACCCACGTAGCGGCCGTTGATGTAGAGGTAGAAGAAAGAGTCTACGCCGTCGAAGTTGAGGTAGACCACGCGCCCTTTCCAGTCTGCGGGCACGGTGAACGTGCGGCGGTAAGAGCCCACCTCGTTGCGGTAGTCGTAGGTCAGCCAGTTTTTGCGCGGCTCGCGCATCACGCCGCCCTTCCAGTCGCCCACTGCCACGTTGTGGTGGAAGATGACGCGCTGGTTAGAGTAGATGGGCAAGCCGTATTTCAGGCTGCCGTCCTTGCCGATGCCGGCGATGTTCCAGCACATCGGCACTTCCACCTTATCCCAATCGGCGGTGCTGAAAGATGTTTCATAGAAGTTCTTAGGGCGTTGTTCGGGTGTGCGCACCCAGTGGAAATCCCATGTGCCGTTGAGCGTCTGGAAATACGTGCTCGTTTCGGGTAGCACCTTTCGCGCACTTTCGGTGTCGGCAAAGGAGAAAAACCATGCGTGCGGCTGCTGCTTGTTGTAAGCGAGCGAGTCGGGGCTTTGCCATTCCCAGCCGGTCGGAGCCTGCATGTCGCCATAATAGAAGCCGGCGAGCGGCTGCGTCTCCGCATTCGGCTGCGCCATAGCCAGCGCAGGCGCGGCGAGGCAGGCGAGCAACAATGATTTAGTTTTCATCATATTAGATTTTTAATATTGATAGGGTTATGAGTTTTCTTGCTATATTTTGCAAAGATACGTAAAAATAGTGAGGGCAAGCAAAAAAGGCAGCCATAAAAGCCATTTTGCTTATAAGGAAGTCCGAATTTGTGGTAACGAGATGCTTTTGAAAATCCCCTTTCTTCCTATTTGTCCAAAATTATCTGTATCAGGAAATTCTTGGACTTGTCTCCGTAGCGGCGGCAATCTTCGCTGCCGCGCCTTTCTGTGGTGATGCAGAATATTTTGCCCTGCAATTCTTCGCTGATCATCTGTGCTGCCACGGCGGGCGAGTAGCCTTTGCGCTCGTCTTTGCCTTCCAGCACTTCGGTGTAGTAGCCGGGGATTTTCTCAAGCTTCATCAAGAGGGCGTTCAGTTCGTCTGGCTTTTTCTTGGAACGCAGATAGGCGTCAATGCGCTCGTTGATGAGTTGCACGGTGGCGCGATCTATTTCGTTATCCTCGTTTTTGTAAAATTTCCCCAGGGTTTCGATTTGGAAGAGCAGCTGTTCCAACAATCCAGTTGCCTCTTTCTCAAAATAGTTACCGTTAAAAACAGACTTTTCATAAGCCTGCTTCGTGCCAGGTCCGAAAATGTGGAACACGCGAAAGTATGTCTGGCGATTTACCTTGTCGTACCACCATTCCACGCCATGCACGCGGCGATAGGTCGGGTTGTTCTGGTCGGTATAGCGCAGCAAGGCATAGTTGCGCCCCTCGGTGCCCGCGATGAACGGGTCTTTGTTTTCGGCGTAATACATGCTCACTTGCTGTTGGTGCGTGGCAGCGATGTTCAAAGGGCTACTTTGGCAAAAGCCGGCCGAGGCTGACGGCGCTTCCCTCTGATAGGCGTCGAGCAGTTCCGCCACTACGGCATCGCAGGCTGCCTTGTCCTTTTTCTTGTCGTAGGGCATCGCATAGGTTTTCATGCGGAGGTAATAGGTGGAGTCCAAGCGGTCGCGCCCCTGCTCGGAGTTGTAATTCGTCTGGATGCAGTTCTTCGTTTTTTGGAACAAGGCTTCTGCATTTTGCAGGGAGGCGGTCTGTGCCGCGGCGGTGAGGCTTGTCAGCGCGGCGGCGAAAAGGAGAATTAGGCTTTTCATAATGTCAGTTCGGTTTGGTGAGATGTATAATTAATATTGTGTAAAACTTCCTCAATCAATTCGCGGCACATGCGCTCTTCCTTGTCCTCTTTGTTTTCCATGGCCTGCGCCAGCAGTTCTTCCACCAACTGGAGCGCTTCGGGCGAAGGCGGGGCTTCTTCTACTGACGGTTCAGGGATTACGGGGACATCTTCGGCGTGCTCTACCGCTGCGGCAGGTTTGCGCCGCGCCGGCTGTGCCTTGCGCTTGGCTCTGGCAAGGCGTGGCGCGACAGGTGCGGTCTTTTCGGTAGACGCGGATAGATGGGCAGCGGCAGGCTGAACAGGAACTGCGGTTTGCGCCACGGGCGCGGCGGGTTCTTGCGGCTCATGAAGGGCAAACAGCCCCGCCGCCGCAATTACGACGGCTGCCGCCGCACTCGTCGCCCATTTAGCCAGGCGATGCCTGCGCGGCGCGGCAGCAGCGCGGCCCGTGAGCATGATGGCGTAGGCCTGCCATTCTTCGGGCACGTCGTCGTGAGCGGCAAACCATTCTCGAAGCCGCCGTTCCTCGTCCTCCGATGCCGTGGCCGCCATGTAGCGGTCGAGCAGTTTCTGTATATATGCTTTGTCGTTCATCTGATTTGTTTTTTAATAAATTCCAAAAGCCGCGCCCGCGCCTTGCAGAGCATGCCGCGCACCGACGACTCGGTCGTACCCAAAATGCAGGCTATTTCGCTGAACGGCAGGTCGTGCTCGCTGCGCATCAGGAATATTTTTCGCTGGTTTTCAGGCAATCGGGCGAGTGCCGAGCGGTACACGCGCTGCATTTCCTCGCTTTCCAACCTGCTGTGTGGCGTTTCCGCTGCGGCGGGTTCGGGCATGGGCATTTCTTCGCGCTCTTCGCCCCAAAGGAACCTTAGGAAAGGGTGTCGCCGGCGGTGCTTCTGCTTGTTTAGGCAGATGTTGCGAGCCAGCGTGGCGGCGTAGGCTTTGAGTTTCTGCGGGTCAGATTGCAGCAACTCGTGCTGCTCCCACATTTTCAGCAACACATCCTGCACGATGTCCTCCCTTTCTGCCTCGTCGTGCACGTAACGCGCCGCCTGCGCTTCTGCTGCGCTGCGACAAAGGGGGGCTAAGGATATGTATGTTTGCTTGTCCATCTATTATCTTATACAACGCCGCGCCGTTTCCGCTACCTGGAAATGGATAATTTGTTTTAGAAAAACACTCAATCCTCTGCCGGGGCGACAGCCGGGGGTAGAGGATTGAGTGTTTGGAGTGAAGTGGGCCGCGCTGCATGCACCGTGCGGCTGACTGCTTTCGGCGCGGCGTCAGGCCTGCCGACGGCACTTTATGCAAGCCCAGCCATCCCTTTCGCGCCCGTCTCCAAAGGCGAGGCCGAGGCGTTCCGCCGCTTCGCGAAGCAGGGGCACGTCTTTCTCGTAGAAGCCGCTCATCAGTACGATGCCGCCCGGCGCGAGCCGCTCGGCGTAGCGGGGCAAATCTTGCAAGAGTATGTTGCGGTTGATATTGGCAATAATTACGTCGAACGGCTTTTCGGCTGCCAGCGCGGAGGCATCGCCCAGTACTACGCGGATATTGTCAACAGAGTTGAGCGCAATGTTTTCTTCCGTGTTTTTCACGCACCATTCGTCCACGTCGATGGCCACGCACTCGCTTGCGCCGCGCATTCGGGCGAGGATAGCGAGAATGCCCGTGCCGCAGCCCATGTCGAGCACGCGCTTGCCGGCGAGCGGCTCGTCGAGCAGGCGTTCGAGCATCTGGTAAGTGGTGGCGTGATGCCCCGTGCCGAACGACATCTGCGGGTTAATCGTGATGCGATAGTCTGCCTCGGGCACGTCCTTGTGGAAAGTGCCGGCCACGACGCAGCGCGTGCCTACAACGAGGGGCTGGAAATAATTTTGCTCCCACACCTCGTTCCAGTCCTTATCCTCTGCCTCGCGCATTTCATAAGAGATGCTTACGCCGGGCAGGGGAAAGTTTTCGACTGCTTCGCGCAGGGCTTCCGCATCATACTCTTTGACTTGGATATACGCCTTAAACTGCTGCTCCTCTTCTGACGGGGCGGCAAATTCCGGGGCTTCGGGGTTGTCGCTCCCAGGCACGGAGCGCAGGTCCAGTTCGCCGGTGCGCACAAAACTCTCAAAACCCGCGCCTGCAAGCACATCGGCAAGCACATCCTCGATGGCCTCGGAGCGGGGATTGGTGGAAAAGGTAAATTCGTAGTATTTCATGTGTTTTGCAAATAGTCTGTCCTGATGCGCCACTCTTTGGGATAAAGGTTGTTGGCTCGTCCTGCCAACGCCTTGGCGAAACCGAGGGGGAAGCCCTGATAGGTTGCCAAGGCATAGCCCCGCAGCGATGCGTCGGCCGGGGCTACTGCCTCGCGACGCAGGTAGCGCAGAGCGTCTTCGCGCGACAGTTCAAATTTCGGAAAAGCCTCGCGGCGCAGCGCGGTGCTGAGTGCCAAGGAGTGGCAGGGAATTAGGTCGCGTCCCTTGGGTTGCGCCAAAGGCACGCCGAGCGATAGCGTGCGCACTGCGGCCGCCACGCGGCGCATATCCTGCGCCGTCGATTTCGGCAGGGCGCGGAGGTTGCCGTCGCGGTCGGCCTCTATTTCAAATGCCTCTGTCTCGGCGAGCCACCCTCCGGCGAGCGCGAGCAATGCCTTGTCGGCTTTCGCTTTCGCGGCTGCCGCGCCCTTTTTCTTATCCGCTTTCCCCTCTCGCGGTTGAGGCGCTTCGGCCGTCTTGCGCAGCAGGCAAAGAAACAGGCCTTCGCCGCGCGTGCGTCCCGGCAGGAACCGGTTCACGGGCAGACCGCGCCCCGTGAGGTCGCCCTCGATGTTCCACTCGGCGGGACAGTCGATGGGCACAGGTTCTGCGCCGAGTTCTTTCATGATGCGCCAAACAATGTCTTCGTTTTCCTCGCGGTTGAACGTGCAGGTGCTGTACACGAGGTAGCCGCCCTGGCGCAGCGCGGGCCACACCGTGCTCACGATGTCCCACTGCCGCGCGGCGCACGCCGCCGGACTGCCGTCGGTCCACTCTTCACGGGCGGCGCGGTCCTTTCGGAACATACCCTCGCCCGAACACGGCACGTCGGTGGCTATCACATCGAAGAAACTGTGCAGGGGCGCGAAGCCGTCGGCATAGGCATTGGAGACAATTACATTAGGATGTCCCCATTTTGCCAGGTTTTCGGCGAGAATGTTGGCGCGGGGACGGATCGGTTCGTTGGCCACGAGCAGGGCATCGTCGGGCAGCAACGTGCGCCACAGGGTGCTCTTGCCGCCGGGAGCGGCGCAGAGGTCGAGCACGCGGTGCGGCATGAAGTCTATTTGCTTGAAAGCCTGCGCGATGAACATCGATGAGGCCTCCTGCACGTAGTACGCCCCGGCGTGGAGCAAGGGGTCGGAGGTAAACTGCGGCCGCTCAGAGAGGTAAAAGCCGTCGGCGCACCAGGGCACAGGCTCTGCGACGGGCAGTCCCGCTTTCGCGGCATCGCCGCCTTTGAGCGGATTGAACCTTACGCTTACGGGCGCGGCCTCATCGTTGAGCGCGGCGAGCAGCCTCGCGCCCCCTTCGGGGCCGAGCAGGCGGGTGATGTTTTCTTGAAAGGCAATGGGGAACATCTTGAAACTGTGTTTTGCCCTGTCGGGCGCGTTGGCCGCGCTTTCCAAAGGCAGAGAGTGCAAATTTAGGCATAGTTTTCCGAGTAAGCGATAAAACGGCCGCAATTACCGAAGAGAATCTCCATTTTCCGCTAAGACCGCTTATCGCCCTCGGCGCATCGCCGCCGCTCCCACGGCAGTCTGCCACGCGTTTCAGCAAGATGTTTTTTACGGTCAAGGATAAATTTTTCCCTTTCTCCTTGATATTTTTCATTTTCCTATAAGAGATTTTTTGTTACAAACTTTGTAACATGTATTACAAACTTTGTAATATGCGTTACAAACTTTCTAACATGTGTTACAAACTTTGTAATAAAAATTTTCTTATAGGACAGGAAAAAATATCAGGCAAATAGTGAAAATTATCTGCCTGAAAATAAAAATCATCACGGAGCAAATCGCGCCGCTCGGCGCAGGGCGTTACCTCCGCGACGGTATGAAAAACAAAAAAACATGGGCTGCGCCAAACGATGACGCAGCCCATGGCTATGGTTTCAAATCAAATCTCGCTTATCGGCGATTATTCCTTGTTTTCTTCAAGGGTGCAGATGCTCACGCGGTTCCAGTCGGGCTCGGAGAACATATTTCCCACGCCCTGTCCCTCGGCAGAGATGCGCTCGGCAGCAATCTTGTATTTCTCAACAAGGATCTTCTTCACAGCCTCTGCACGTGCCTTGGCAATCTTGGCGTTGATTTCTGCGCTGCCCTCGGGCGAAGCGTAGCCCTTGATGCTTACGGTAGCCTCGGGGTGGTTTTTGAGGAACGTGGCCACGCGCTCAACGTTGGGGAGCTGGGCGGGATCTACGGTGTACTTGCCTTGGCGGAAGGTTACGGTCTGTTCCATAGAACTAGAATGCGTGTTCTTCGTAACGTACTCAGTAACGGGCTTGCGGTTCATACATTCGGCGAGCGACTGATTGGCAGCGGCGAGCTGACGTTGAAGTTCGCCGATAGTGTTGTTTGCCGTGGCGAGTTGGCCTTCCTTATCGCTAACGGCGTCGCGGAGGTCGTTAATCTTAGCGTTCAAGCCGTCAACTTCTGCCTGGTCGTAGGTGCGCACCTTCGTAAAGTAGTGCTTGCCCGTCCAGTTCTTGAAATGATAGGTCACGCCTGCCATGAGTTCGATGGCGCTCTTGTTCACGTCGTAAGCAATGTAAGAGTCTGCGCGGTCGGCCTGCATGTTGTAAACGATAGAAGGTTTCACTGAAATCGTCCATGCCTTCTTCTCGCCAACGTTGAAGTTGAAATTAACGCCATACTTGGTTGTGAAGAAGTTGTAGTCGCGCTGCACGGAGGCCTTGTAGTATTCGCGTGCCCAGCCTGCACCGACTACGGCTTCCATTTCAAAGACGCGAGGCTCGCCGCTGTAACCGCCGAAGAGGTTGGAAAGGTTAACTTTTCCGAGAAGGCTGATGTTGTGCGCGTCAACGGCAAGGCGGCTGTCCGTAATGTTGTGTGCCATCGTACCTTGCACAGCCAGGCCAAAGCCGGGCGTGATTTGCTTGGTGATTTCAAGCCCGTAAGTGGGACGCATGTTGCCCCAAAATGCGGAGTGCGTGGTGGGCGTGATGCCGCCGCCTACGAGACCGATGGACCAGTTGTCGAAAAAGCGGCTGTGCTCCATTGCCTTTTGGGCGGTGGCTGCTGCCGTGCCGACGAGGCCGGCAACCAAAAGCGTAAAAATCTTTTTCATGTTGTAAAGAATTAGTGATTAGACATAGAGCGCGCGTGCTTGGTAAAAAAGTCAAGTTCCTTAGCGCGCACTCCCTTGAAATTATGTAGCAAAAGTACAACAATAAAAACATTCTCACCTGTTATAATGGTTGAAAAGGCACTAAAAAGGTAAAACTTTCAGAGATATCGGACGTTTTTTAACGGAGAAATAGGTATTTCCGCTGTTATTATAGAAAAGTTCATATACATGCACCTTTGGCTGCGGCTCGGCATAGCCCGATCAAACAAGTTTGTCGGCCTCTGCACTCGCCTTGCACAAACGTTTCCACCTTAATTTGCGCTTTTCATAGCAGATGTGTAGCGGAATATCGGCACAATACGCGCGTTATTACAACAAAATATCCTACTTTTGCAGATAATTTCGGTTTGTCATATAAACAAGCATACACAATATTATATATATACATCATGGAAAATAAAGAAAACCAAGACGGACAGCTCAAAATAGAGCTTACGCCCGAAGTGGCAGAGGGCATCTATGCCAACCTTGCCATCATCACCCATTCAAGCGCCGAGGTGGTGCTCGATTTTATCCGCGTGCTGCCGGGCCTGCCTAAGGCTAACGTGAAAAGCCGCATCGTGCTCGCACCCGAGCACGCCAAGCGCCTGCTCTTCGCCCTGCAAGACAATATCGTGAAATACGAAAAGCAATTCGGCACCATCAACCTGCCGGGCGGCGCGCCCCAGCAACCGGGCGGACGCACTGCTACACCCTTTGGCATTCCCGAAGGCAACGCATAATTATATATTCAAAGTATCAAGCAATATGACTGCCAACGAAATACGCGAAGCCTACAAGAAGTTCTTTGAATCGAAAGGACATCTCATCGTGCCCTCAGCACCGATGGTGATCAAAGACGACCCCACGCTCATGTTCACCAATGCCGGCATGAACCAATTCAAGGATATCATTCTCGGTAACACCGAACCGAAATGCCGCCGACAGACCGACTCGCAAAAATGCCTGCGCGTGAGCGGCAAGCACAACGACCTCGAAGAGGTGGGCCACGACACGTACCACCACACCATGTTTGAAATGCTCGGCAACTGGAGCTTTGGCGACTACTTCAAGGAAGAAGCCATCACGTGGGCCTACGAGTTTCTCGTGGACGTGCTGAAAATCAACCCCGAGCACCTTTACGTTACCGTGTTCGAGGGCTCGAAGGAAGAAGGCCTCGAGCGCGACAGCGAAGCCGCAGCTTTCTGGGGACGCTTCTTCCCTGAAAGCCACATCATCAACGGCAATAAGCACGACAACTTCTGGGAAATGGGCGACACCGGCCCTTGCGGCCCTTGCTCCGAAATACATATCGACAGCCGCACGCCCGAAGAGCGCGCCGCCGTGCCGGGAGCCGAACTCGTGAACAAAGATAATCCGCAGGTTATCGAAATCTGGAACCTCGTGTTCATGCAATACAACCGCAAGGCCGACGGTTCGCTCGAGCCGCTGCCGCATAAGGTGATCGACACGGGCATGGGTTTCGAACGCCTCGTGCGCGTGATGCAGGACAAGCATTCCAACTACGACACCGACGTGTTCCAGCCCATCATTAAAAAGATAGGCGAACTCTCCGGCTATACCTACGGCGAAAAAGAAGAGACCGACGTGGCCATGCGCGTAGTGGCCGACCACCTGCGTGCCATTGCCTTCTCTATTGCCGACGGGCAACTGCCCTCGAATGCCAAGGCAGGCTATGTAATCCGCCGCATCCTGCGCCGCGCCGTGCGCTACGCCTACACCTTCCTCGGCCAGCGCGAAGCCTTCCTCTACCGTCTCCTGCCCACCCTCGTGGAAGAAATGGGCGGCGCCTATCCCGAACTGCCGGCGCAGCAGACACTCATCGGCCGCGTGATGAAAGAAGAAGAAGAGTCCTTCCTCCGCACCCTCTCGACAGGTATCTCGCTGCTCGAAGGCGTGATTGAACAGACCGTGAAGGCAGGCAGCGACACCGTGGACGGCGAAAAGGCATTCACCCTCTTCGATACGTACGGTTTTCCCCTCGACCTCACGCAACTTATCTGCTCCGAAAAGGGCTTGAAAGTAGACGAAGCTGGCTTCAACGCCGAAATGCAGAAACAAAAGGAGCGCGCCCGCAACGCCGCCGCCGTGGAAACGGACGACTGGGTGGTGCTCGCGGAAGGCGAAACGCAGTTCGTGGGTTGGGATGCGCTCGAAGCCGAAAGCCGCATACTGCGCTACCGCCGCGTGCAGCAGAAGAAGCAAACGTATTACGAACTTGTATTAGACTCCACGCCTTTCTACGCCGAAATGGGCGGACAGGTGGGCGACCGAGGCACGCTGCAAAGCGAGACAGAAACGGTGGAAATCTTCGACGTGAAGCGCGAGAACAATCTGCCCATACATCTCACCAAGAAACTGCCCGCTAATCCCGCCGCCGCTTTCCATGCCACGGTGGACGCAGAGGCACGCCATGCCAGCGAAGCCAACCACACCGCCACGCACCTGCTCGACCAAGCCTTGCGCGAGGTGCTCGGCACGCACGTGGAGCAAAAGGGCTCGCTCGTGACGCCCGACTACCTGCGCTTCGACTTTTCGCATTTCCAAAAGGTTACGCCGGAGGAATTGCGCGAGGTGGAACGCATCGTGAACCGCCGTATCCGCGAGGACATTCCGATGCAGGACCACCGCGATGTGCCTATCGAAGAGGCCAAGCAACTCGGCGCCATCGCCCTCTTCGGCGAGAAATACGGCGACCGCGTGCGTGTGGTGCAGTTTGGCAAGAGCGTTGAATTTTGCGGCGGCTGCCACGCCAAGAGCACGGGGCGCATCGGCTTGGTGCGCATCCTCTCTGAAAGCAGCGTCGCCGCTGGCGTGCGCCGCATCGAGGCCATCACGGGCAAAGCCGCCGAGGAAAGCATCTATGCACAGGAGGACATCCTGCGCGGCTTGCAGAACTTCTTTGCCGGCGCAAAGGACCTCACGGCTGCCATAAAGAAAACCATCGAGGAAAACGAAGGACTGAAGCGCCAGGTGGACGACTTCGTGAAAGAGCGCATCACCGCCCTGCGCGACCGCCTCGTCGGCAACGCAACGGAGCGGGGCGGCGTGAAAGTGCTTCATTCCGTGCTGCCCTCAGGCGTTGCCCCCGATGCCGTAAAGGACCTCGCTTTCCAAATCTCCGGCATGCTGCCCGAAAACATGATTTGCGTGCTCGGCAGCACCTTTGAGGGCAAACCGCTCCTCACGGTGATGATCAGCAAGAACCTCGTGGAAGGCCGCGGCTGGCACGCCGGCAACATGGTGCGCGAGGCTGCCAAACTCATCAAGGGCGGCGGCGGCGGTGCGCCCCACTTCGCCACGGCAGGCGGCAAGGACGCTTCCGGCTTGGAGCAGGCCGTGCGCCACGTACTCGAAATGGCCGGCATTTAAGCCGATGCTATAAGATTTTACAAAAAAGCAATGGTCGCCGCCATTGCTTTTTTGTTTCTTTTACCCTAACTTTGCACGTAAGAAAAGCGATATTTTTAAATCTATAACCTTATAAATATCTATAATCCCTATGAATTATTCCCCATTCAAACGTTTGCTCTTGGCGGCAGCCTTGTGCTTAGTCGCCTTGACCGGTCTCGCGCAGGGCAAGGCCAAGTATGTGTTTTATTTCATCGGCGACGGCATGGGCGTCAACCAGGTAAACGGCACGGAAACCTATCTCGCAGCCCTCGAAGGGCGCATCGGCACCACGCCGCTGTGCTTCGCTGATTTTCCCGCCTCGGCGCTCGTCACGACCTTCTCGGGCACAAACGGCGTGACCGACTCCGCCGCAGCAGGCACGGCGCTGGCAACGGGACATAAGACGAAGAACGGTGCGCTCGGCTTGCTGGCCGACCTCGCAACACCTATTTACAGCGTGGCCGTCAGTGCCAAGGAGAACGGAGCGGCAGTGGGCGTAGCCACGAGCGTTTCCATCGACCACGCCACGCCGGCAGCGTTCTACGCCCACGTGGGCTATCGCGGCGAGTATTATAAAATAGGCACGCAACTGCCTAAGACGGGCTTCGACTACTTTGGCGGTTCGGATTTCCTGAAACCTACCGATAAGGAAAACCCCGGTGCGCCAGACCTTTATGCACAGTGCGAAAAGGCTGGCTACGTGATTGCCCGCGGCTACAAGGATTTCAAAAAGAAAATGCGCAAGGCCGAAAAGATTATCCTCTTCCAAACCGAAGCTGCTGCAAAGGAAAATCCCACTGCCCTGCCTTACGCCATTGACCGCAAGAAGGGCGACCTGACTTTGCAGGACATCACGCGTGCCGGCATCGGCCAGCTCTCCAAATCGGAGCGCGACGGCAAAGGTTTCTTCTTTATGGTGGAAGGCGGCAAGATTGACTGGGCTTGCCACAGCAACGATGCCGCCACGGTGTTCCACGAAGTGAAAGATTTCGACGAGGCCATTCGCGTGGCATACGAGTTCTACTGCCAGCACCCCGACGAAACGCTGATTGTTGTGACGGCCGACCACGAAACGGGCGGCATCGCCCTCGGCTGCGGCCCGTACGAACTGCATACGGATGCCTTCAAATACCAGCGCATGAGCACCGAGGCGTATAGCCGCCACCTCTCGGCATTGCGCCAGAGCGTAAAGGAGTTCACTTGGGAACTTGTAGAGCGCGACCTTGCCGAGAACTGGGGCTTCGGCAATGGTGTGACGCTTAACGATAAGCAACTCGGCCGCCTTAAAAAAGCATTCGACGCGCTTGCTGCTGGCACGGCAGAGCAAAGCAAATCGCTCTACGCCAGCGCAGATGCCCTTGCAGACACCGCCCGCACCATATTGGCTGAATGCGCCCTCGTGGGCTGGAAAAGCGGAGGCCACTCCAACGGCTACGTGCCCCTATTTGCCATCGGCGCTGGCAGCGAACTCTTCAACGGACGTATCGACAACACGGAAATTCCCCGCCGCATCGCAAAGGCTGCCGGCTGGGAAATGAAATAGAACCTGCTTCACCAAAACGCTTTGCCTCTGCCAAAACGACCTGAAAAGCGTCGCTTTGGCAGAGGCTTTGTTTAAGAGAGTTTGCGAAGCGTTAATGTTTTGGCAGCCGGCGTTAAAAGCGGGCGGGTGGCACGCCGATTGCGAATTGTTAGGGTGAAAGCGCGAAGCAAAAAGAAGCGGAGCGCAACAAAGAATAAATGTCTAACAATTTAAATATAGGAGATTATCACTATGACACGCTCAAGAAACTATTCTCAAAACTGGTTGCCCTCAATCTTTGACGATTTCTTCGACAACAACTGGATGAACAGGACCAACGCCACCGCACCGGCCATCAACGTGCTCGAACGCAGCGATGCCTACGTTGTGGAGGTTGCCGCTCCGGGCATGACTAAAAAGGACTTCAACATCCACATCGACGAAAACAACAACCTCATCATCTCGATGGAGAAGAAAGAGGAACACAAGGAAGGCGACAACTGCGGCTGCAACGGCGAAGCCAAAGGCACGGCCGTGAAATGCAGGGAAGACGAGAGCCGCTACCTGCGCCGCGAGTTCTATTACTCTAAATTCCAGCAGGCACTTATCCTGCCCGACGACGTGGACAAGATGAGCATCAGCGCACAAGTTGAAAACGGCATCCTTTCCGTCACGCTGCCTAAGCAGACACCCGAACAGAAAGAAAAGCTCTTGCAACACATCGAGGTGAAATAACATCACCGACAACCCGTAAATAAAAAGGCGTTCCGCGCGATTTGCACGGAACGCCTTTTTATTTATTGCTTATTGCTTAAAAATGCAACATTAAAACATCTTTTCGGGATAAACGCCCTCTTCGCCGAGCTTTTGGAATTTCTCCACAACACCCGGACGGTCTTCGGGATAAGTAACGCCGAACCACTTAGAAGTAGTATCGAGCACCTCGCAAGTAGCCGTGCCGTCGTTAATCAGTTTGTCGACCATAAGAGGAATAAAGAACTCGCTCTTGAGGTTCTCCATATTCTTCGGGTCAGAGAGGAACGTCTTGAAATACTCCTCGCTGTGCTGGAAGTAGTCGGGCGTAAAGCCCCAGAAGTTCATGGAAACGGGCGTGGTGTCGGGGATAGCCACCCACTCGCCATTATCGTCGAGATATTTCACTACGCCGTCGAAACGCTGAATCTTAGTGCGTTCAACAACGGAAGTAAGATGGTTCTGGCTGTCATTCTCACAAATGCCGCGAGAAACGGTACCGCTGTCGGAGAGCGTATTGCCCACGCGGAAACCTACCATGGCATATTTGCCAGTAGAGCCTTCGGGAAGTTCGCTAAGGAATTTGCCCATCACCTTGAAGGCGTCGCGATCGTAGAAGTCGTCGCAGTTGAGCACGGCAAAGGGTTCTTTAATCACGTCCTTGCCCATCATAACGGCGTGGTTCGTACCCCAGGGCTTCGTGCGTCCTTCGGGGCAGGTGAAGCCTTCGGGCAACGCATCAAGGGCTTGGAACACGAGTTCGCAAGGAATGTGGCCTTCGTACTTAGAAAGCACCTTGTCGCGAAATTCCTGTTCAAAGTCCTTACGGATTACGAACACAAGTTTGCCGAAGCCGGCGTGAATGGCGTCGTAGATGGAGTAGTCCATGATTGTTTCGCCGTGAGGGCCGAGGCCATCCAGCTGTTTGAGGCCGCCGTAACGGCTGCCCATGCCTGCTGCAAGCAGGAAAAGCGTTGGTTTCATAGTATGATAACTTTTGGGGTTGTTACTTTGCTATCTGCAAAACTACAAAAAAATATTTTAGGCACGCGCCAAAACCCTGCCTTTTATATATGAAACCTTTCTTTTTATTGAAAATGTTACAAAAATCCCCTTGCGAAACTACCGCAAGGGGAAAGATAAAAGTGTTTCTTTGTGACTCCGCTGGGACTCAAACCCAGGACCTTCAGAACCGGAATCTGACGCTCTATTCAACTAAGCTACGGAGCCGTTGCGCTTGCAAAAGTACGCCTTTTTTTTGAAATACGGACCTCGGCTGCTAATAAAACGCGATTATTGCGGGAGCGAGGAGGGTTGGAAGATGGTAACAGCGGTGCTGATGCCGTTGGAGGTAAGGGTGAGGCGGGCGGTGCGTTCTTCCTCGGTGAGGTTGGGAGATACTTGCAAAGTTAGCGTGTTGCGCCCGGTCTTCACATCGTCTGCGTTAAAGGTCAGCCAGTCGGCATCGCTGGTCAGAGAGGGCTGGGTGGCAAAGGCGTTGTAAACGAACTGCATTGTGGTGGCAGAGGCTTGCAGACGGTGCTCAAACACGTACGTGCCGTCGGCCTGCTGACGGGCATAGGGATATATTATATTAATATATGGGTACTGGACAACGCGGCAAGAGCCGTTAAAGTATGAAGAGACGTTGATGGTTGCCGTGCGCGAAAGGCCGGTGTCGTTGGTGCGGAAATTCAGGCGCACGATGTTGCGCACGCCCACGCCGGCCTGCGTTTTGCCGGAGGTGGGCGAGAGCACGAGCCATTCTTCCGAGGCGGTTGCCGTCCAAGGGTCGTAGCTTACGAATACAACGCTGTCGGTGCGCTGGTCGGCATAGAGTTCTTTTACTAAATTCGAGGGTTGCTCAAAGGCGAGTTGGTGGAATGTCTGCTCGGCATCGGAGCAAGCTGAAAGCACTACGGCGCAAAGCGCGGCGGCGAGTATTGTTTTAAGATGTTTGAACATAGTTTTTTTCAGTAAACAAGTAGACGAGTAAACGAGTAGACGGCGAGTTAGTACCAGTCGATGTTGGAACTGTATGCGCTGCGCTTTTCCCATTTCAGGGCATCTGCCAACTCGGAAGCACGGGCGCGGAACGTGAAGTTGAACGAAGAGTAAGGCTTCAGTACCACGGAGGCCGACATCTCGAAGCAGTGGAGGTCGCGGGCAAGGGAGGCAGTGGTCATCGAAATCTTTTTCTGCACGAAGTCGTAGCCCGAGGAGAATGAAATGTTCCAGCCGTCGGATATGCGCAGGTATCCCGAGAAGTTGAGCGTCTGCGTAAACGAGAAGGGGTAGCGCATGCGGCGCACGTTGATTTCCTTGGAGCGGTCTTCGTACATGGATATGCCGTAAGACACGGTGAGCGACCACGGCATGCTAAACGCCATGTAGCCATCTGCGTCTGTCTTTGCCTTTTCCTTTTTCTTCGCGCCGCCGCTCCGCGCCTTTTTCAGGTCGGGGTCAACATTGGCATCTTCATCGCCTGCCTCTTCTGCATCGTCCTTGTCGTCGCCCTCTTTTTTCGCGGAATTTGCAGACTTCTTGCCGGTGAGGAAGTTAAGGAGCTTCTTAAACGTTTGGTTGTTGAACGTGTACGACAGGCTTTGCGACATGCCCTGAAAGCGTCCGAAGCGTCCGTAGCTCCATTCTGTGCGGTCGCTCTGCACCACCTGTCCGTTCTCGTTGAACTTATAGGCGTAAGTGGCAAACGAGGCTGAGAGCGAGAACGTATATTTTTGCGTGAGCTTGAGGCGCAGGCGTGTGGAGAGGTCGCTCCACGGGCGTTCCTTTGCGGCGAGGTTGTAGGAGAGCGTGCCGGAGAGCTCGTCGATGAGGCTTATCTTCTTTTCGCCCGTAGAGTCACGGTCGCTCTTCACCTTCATCTCCAAGTTGTTCGACACCGACATCGTCACCAGCCCCTGCTTCGTGCCCGAAGGGTAGCCGTAAAGGCCGCTGCTGTAAGGCGAGTACTTCACGGGCGTCACGGTGCCGTTTTGGTCGATGCGGTCGTAGGTCTTGGTGTAGCCGTAGCGCGCGGCGGTGAAGTCGGGCGCGTAACTGAAGCTCACGCTGGGCTTGAACACGTGGCGGATGGCTATGACCTTGCCGTGGAAGAGGCGCAGCACGGGTTTGTACATACCGTAGAGCGTGGTGTTGGCCGATACGCCGAGGTTCCAGTCGTAGAGGTTGTAGAAGCCGTAAGTCGTGTCGCGCAGTTCCTGCTGCTTCTCCGCGTCCCACGAGCGGTTGATGCGCTGCGCGTACATGATGTCGCGGAAAGAGATCGAGGGCGAAATGTTGATATACTTGAACAGCTGGAACGTTGCATCGATAGGCACGCGGTGGGTCATGCCGTTGCGCCAGTCCTTGATAAGGTTCGATTTGAAGAGCTGGCTTTCCTTCGTCGTGATGCTGTTGGAGAGCTGTCCGGTGTAGCTCACGGATATTTTCTCATACCAGCGCTCCTTGCCCACCTGCCTTTTGCGGCGGAAGGGATAGAAGCGCGAGAGGGAGATGCTGAGGTCGGGCAGGGTGACGGCAATCGAAGAGTCGCGCACGTTCTGCGTCAGGTTGCCCGAGGCGGAGATGGAGAGGCCAATGTCGGGAAAGTTTTTCGAGAAGCTCACGGCGCTGGTGCGGGTGCTTTGCGTGTAGGAGAGGGGATTGTACATGCTCTCCAAGTTCTTCCGCTCATAGTTTTCTGAGGCAAAGTTCACGCGTGCCGAGAACGAAGTATTGGGGTTCGCCTTAGCGTCCTTCGTGTGCGTCCACTGGATTTTTAGGCTCTTCGTCACGCTGTAGTCGGGCATGTTCTTCTCGCCCTCCACCGTGCGCAGGAAACTAAAATACACGTTGCCGCGGAAGCGGTAACGCTTGTTGTAGTTCGACTCGAGGCTCGCGCCCCACGACCCCTTCGTGTATATTTCGCCCAAGGCTTTAAGGTCGAAATAGTCGTTCACCGCCCAGTAGTAGCCGCCGTCGCGCAGATAGAAGCCGCGCGAGGTCTCATCGCCGTAAGAGGGCATTACGAAACCGCTCGAATACTTCTTGCTGATGGGGAAGAAGCCGTAGGGCACGGCCAGCGGCAGCGGCACGTCCTCCACCACGAGGTATGCCGGGCCGAATATCGTCTCTTTGCCCGGGCGCACCTTACCGCGCGAGAGTTTCAGGTAGAAGTGCGGGTGCTTGGCGTCGCAGGTAGTGTATTTGGCATGGCGCAGATAGAGCGTGCCGTCGTCAGTTCGCTTCGATTCGGAGCTTTGCAAGTAACCGTTGCCTTGCGTGGTGTTTACGTTGCTTATAAAACCCTTTTTCGTCTTGAAGTTAAACGACATCGTCTCGCTCTCATACTCGTCGCCGCCCTGCTTGTACACGGCTTTTTCGGTATACACGCCCGCCGTGTCGCGCAGTCCCACGGCATGCACAAGGCTGCTGTCGAGACACATCGTGATTTTGGCGGCGTCGAGCGTCATGTCCTGATATTTCACGTTGGCTTTGCCGTAGAGCGTGGCGAAGCCCGTGTTGGCGTCGTACACAATCGAGTCCTGCGCGGCATATTCCACGGGCGAATCGATGCCCGGCTTGCGCGGCTGCGCCTTAGCCGTGTCGGCAGCGAGACTGTCGGCCGTGAGGCTATCGGCAATGAGACTGTCGGGGAGGGCGACACCGGCGCGGAGGCTATCGGCGGCATCGGCGGGGCGCACGATGTCGGGCCAGTTGATGTCTATCACCGTGTCGCGCTGCGCCGCTTCTTTCAGCGTGTCGGCGACAGGGCGAAGCACTTTCGCCTCGGGCACGGAACTATCCCCCGGCAGGGCATTCCCCGTCGGCAGCAGCAAGCGTCCCGGCTTGGCAGACAGACAAAGTGCCGCCAACACCGCGCATACGATAATCAGGATTTTTCGCAAATTGGTAGTAATATCGGCTGCAAAATTACGCAAAATAATTGACTTGCTTATAATATAAGCCCATATTGCAATAGGGGCAAGGGGCGGTTTGCCGAATATTTTTTACCAAAACAAGATTTTTGAGATATTTCGCGCAAATAAAGCGCATTTGCCCCAAGCTATTTTTCAGGATAAGCAAGATGATTATTACGATGTCCGAGATGGTTTTTCCTTTCCTATAAGATATTTTTTGTTACAAAGTTTCTAACATGTGTTACAAACTTTGTAACATGTGTTAGCAAGTTTGTAATATGCGTTACAAAGTTTGTAACAAAAAATTTCTTAGCACATAGTGAAAAATATCTTGCTTTTAGGAAAAACTTTCTTGGGAAGGGCGAAAAGCGTCTTGGGGTTCGTTTGGCTTCGCCCATTTTGGCTTAACAAAGCCGTGGGCAGTCTGCAGCTCTTTTCCCTTATGTACTTCGCGCACACACAAAAGGAGACAATCAAACCCGCATTACAAATATTCTCAGACCTCCGCGCTACCGCCTTCAATGCGAAAAATGGGCCTTATACACCTTATCTTATAAGAAAAATGCCTATCTTTGCAAAGATATAGGCAGCGGTGCGCGGTTTCTCGCCTCTCAGGAGGACTGTCCCGCCGCTGCATGGGACACGAACTTACTTATATATTTAAACTTATATATGAGCAAAATCATTGCTTTGGCCAACCAAAAAGGCGGCGTAGGGAAAACCACAACGGCCATAAATCTCGCCGCATCATTGGCAACCTTAGAAAAAAACGTGTTGCTCGTCGACGCCGACTCGCAGGCGAATGCCTCCTCAGGGCTCGGCGTAGACCTGAGCAAGGTGGACTGCTCGGTGTACGACTGCCTGGTGAGCAACCGCAACGTGCGCGAAGCGATTTACACCACCGACATCGAACGCCTCGACGTGGTGCCCTCGAGCATCAACCTCGTAGGCGCGGAAGTGGAGATGTACAACCTCGGCGACCGCGAGCACGTGATGAAAAACATGCTCGACCCTTTGAGAAAGGAATACGACTACATCCTTATCGACTGCTCCCCCTCGCTCGGCACTATCACGGTGAACGCGCTCACAGCCGCCGACTCGGTGATTATTCCCGTGCAATGCGAATACTTCGCGCTCGAAGGCATCAGCAAACTGCTCAACACGATTAAACTCGTGAAGCGGAAACTCAACCCCGGACTGGAAATAGAGGGCTTCCTGCTCACGATGTACGACAGCCGCCTGAAACTGGCCAACCAAATCTACGACGAGATGAAGCGGCACTTCCAGGAACTCGTGTTCCGCACCGTCATACAGCGCAACGTGAAGCTCTCGGAAGCACCGAGCCACGGATTGCCCGCCATTCTTTACGATGCCGTTTCGACCGGCGCAAAGAACTACCTCGCTTTGGCAAAAGAAATTTTGAGCAGACGGGTAGAAGAGTAAACATATAAACGACCTATACCTATGCCTGCCCACAAGAAATTCCCAGCACTCGGCCGAGGGCTTGACGCCATTATCTCGACCGACGAAGAAATACACGCAAACGGCTCTTCGAGCATCAACGAAGTGCCCGTTGACCAAATAAAGCCCAACCCTAACCAGCCCCGCCGAGAGTTCGACGAGGCTGCGTTGCAAGAACTTGCCGACTCTATCAGGCAAATCGGCATCATTCAGCCCATAACGCTGCGCAAGCACTCCGACGACACTTACGAAATCATTGCCGGCGAACGCCGCTGGCGCGCTTCGCAACTGGCGGGCCTGCGCACCGTGCCGGCCTATATCCGCACGGCGAGCGACGAAACGATGATGCAGATGGCGCTCATTGAGAACATCCAGCGCGAAGACCTCAACGCCATCGAAATAGCCCTCGCCTATCAGAACCTCATCGAGCAATACAGTCTCACGCAGGACCAGCTCTCGGAGAAGGTGGGCAAGAACCGCGCCACGATTGCCAACTATCTGCGCCTGCTCAAGTTGCCGGCACAGGTGCAAATGGCGCTGCGCAACAAGGACGTAGATCAAGGTCATGCCCGCGCCCTGCTTTCGCTGGGTCGCCCCGAACTGCAAGTGAAACTCTTCAACGAGATTAAGGAAAAGGGTTATTCCGTGCGGCAGGTGGAGGAGATGGTGAAAAGCATCAACAGCGGCGAGACCGTGAAAAGCGGGCGGCACACTCTGAAAGACCGCAAGGCGAAACGCCTGCCCGAAGAATACGACGAACTGCGCGCCACGCTCTCGGGTTTCTTCCGCACCAAGGTGCAAATGACTTGCTCGCCGCAGGGCAAAGGCAAAATCACGATTCCCTTCGCCTCGGAAGCAGAACTCGAAAGAATTATCGCGCTATTCGATAAAATGAAGTAGGGCGTATAAAATCTGTGCCCGACACACATTTAAGCATGAGAATCATCTGCCCCTTTTGCATGCGCCTCTTGCTGGCACTACTGCTTACCGTTATGGCCGGAAATTGTTTCGGCCGTACGGCGTTATATGGGGCAAGGTGCGATTCGCTCGTATTGCCGCCCGACTCGCTGCGCCTCACGGCCATAGACTCGCTGAGCCAAACGCCTGCCGACACCGCTGCGCTATCCAAAGCGACGGCAAAGGCGATGAAGCGCGCCAAAAAATTTATGAAGCAGCGGCAGTTCGTGCCCGACCCCAAGCGCGCCCTGTGGCTCTCGCTCGTGCTGCCCGGCGCGGGGCAAATCTATAACCGGAAATACTGGAAACTCCCGTTCATCTACGGCGGCTTCCTCGGCTGCACTTACGCGCTGCTTTGGAACCAGCAGATGTATCGCGACTACTCGCAGGCATATCTCGACATCATGGACGACGACCCCAACACGCGCAGTTATATGGAGATGCTGCCGCCGCGCTACGACATCTCGGGGCGCGAGGAACATTTCAAAAGCATCTTCAAGCGCAAGAAAGACTTCTACCGCCGCAACCGCGACCTGAGCATCTTTTGCTTCGCCGGCGTTTATCTGCTCTCGGTCATCGATGCTTATGTGGACGCGCAGTTGAGCGTGTTCGACATTACGCCCGACCTTAGTCTGCGCATCGAACCTGCCGTCATCGAAACGCCGGGCACGAAGAAGAACGGCGCGTACGGCGTGGGGTGCAGTTTTAATTTTTGAAGAAACAATAAACAAGTATACTAGCAAAGAGTAAACAAGACAAGTTACATATGAAATATATAGTTTGCAAGACATCTCTGTCTCGTCTACTTGTTTACTTGTAAACTTGTCTACTAAAAGCATTTTGCTTATGAAAAACATAAAATATCTTCTTGTATCTTTATTTTTAAGTCTGAATGCCGCCTACGCGCAAGAGCCGCAGGAGCGAATCACCGTACACGACAGCCGCTCGGGCGCGGACGAGGTGATCGACCTGCCCGAAGGCATGTCTGTCAATACCGACTCGCTGCTCAGCCAGTGGAAGGTGAAGAAATATCTCTATCCCGACACGACGTGCAAAGACCCGAACATCAACCCCGAGTATTCGCCCGAGGTGTATCAGGAACGCCTGCGCCGCCTGCCCGTGGTGATGGAGATGCCCTATAATAATATTGTGCAGCAGTTCATCGACCGCTACAGCGGCCGCCTGCGCAGTTCTGTTTCGGTGATGCTCGGCGCGGGCAATATGTATATCCCCATTTTCGAGGAAGCCCTCGACCTCTACGGCCTGCCGCTCGAACTGAAATATCTGCCCGTCATAGAGTCGGCGCTCAACCCCACGGCTGTGTCGCGCGCCGGTGCCGTGGGCCTGTGGCAGTTCATGCTGCCCACGGCCAAGCGCTACGGACTGACGGTGAACAGCCTCGTCGACGAGCGCCGCGACCCCTACAAGGCTACGCACGCCGCCGCGAAATATCTGAGAGACCTCTATAAGATTTTCAACGATTGGAGCCTTGTCATCGCCGCCTACAACTGCGGCCCGAGCAATGTGACGAAAGCTATCCACCGAGCCGATGGCGCGAAGGACTATTGGACGATTTATCCCTACCTACCGCAAGAGACGCGCGGCTATGTGCCGGCATTTATCGCGGCGAACTATATCATGAACTATTATTGCGAGCACAACATCTGTCCCTACAAGACGTCTTACCCCATTGCAACGGACACGGTGCTCGTGACGCGCGACCTGCACATCGACCAAGTGGCAGAGCTGTGCAACGTGGAGCGCGAGGTCATCAAGGCGCTCAACCCGCAATACCGCACCGACGTTATTCCCGGCGGCCGAACCAACGCTACGCTCTGCCTGCCGCAGGAGAACCTGCACACGTTTATCGACCTGAAAGACAGCGTGTACAACTATCGCGCCGACGAACTGCTCACGCGCCGCAACACGGTCATCGTGCCCGAGGTGGTGAAACCCGCACGCCCCACGGCGAGCCGCACGAAATCAAAGAGCAGAGGCAAGGCGGTCACCGTGCGCAGCGGCGACACGCTCAGCCACATCGCACGCCGCAACCACACCACCGTGGCCAAGCTGCGCAAGCTCAACGGCATCAAAGGCAGCAACCTGCGCCCCGGGCAGAAAATCAGGGTGAAGTAACTTGCCATACATTATATAATATATATAGGACGAAAGTAGGGGCGTAAGCGCATACGCCCGCCACGCATCACCGCAGGAGGACAAAGCTATGGAAGACACGAAAAACAAAATGGTCCTTTCCTCACAGGAAGAATTAGATGAGCAAATGATACAGGCGGCTTTCCAGCATTTGCTCGACACGTACCTCGCTACTAACCACCGCCGCAAGGTGGAACTCATCACCAAGGCCTTCAACTTTGCCAAGCAGGCGCACAAAGGCGTGCGCCGCCGCTCCGGCGAGCCGTATATCCTGCACCCCATTGCCGTGGCGCAAATCGCCTGCGGAGAAATAGGGCTCGGGTCTACCTCTATCTGCGCCGCACTGCTGCACGACGTGGAGGAAGATACTGACTACACGAACGAAGACCTCAGCAACCTCTTCGGTCCGAAAATCGCCAACATCGTGGAGGGGGTCACGAAAATATCGGGCGGCATCTTCGGCGACCGCGCCTCGCTGCAAGCCGAAACGTTCAAGAAGCTCCTGCTCACGATGAGCGACGACATACGCGTTATCCTCATAAAGATTTCCGACCGCCTCCACAACATGCGCACGCTTTCGAGCATGTTGCCGAGCAAGCAGTACAAAATCGCCGGCGAAACGCTCTATATCTTCGCGCCCATCGCCGACCGCCTCGGGTTGAACAAGATTAAGACGGAACTCGAAAACCTTAGTTTCAAATACGAGCACCCGGAGGAATACATCGACATTCAGAATAAACTCGCCAGCTCCAAGGTGAAACTCGACGACATCATTGCCAAGTTTACACCGCCTATCTGCGCCGCGCTCGACAAGATGGGCACGCGCTACACCATAAAGGAACGCATCAAAAGTCCCTACTCCATTTGGATGAAGATGCAGAACAAGCACGTGCCCTTCGACGAAATATTCGACCTCCTGGCCATCCGCATCATCTTCACGCCCAAGGACCGAGCCATGGAGCGCGGCGAATGTTTCAATATCTATTCCGCACTAACCGATATTTATAAGCCGCACCCCACGCGCTTCCGCGACTGGGTGTCCAACCCCAAGGCCAACGGCTATCAGGCGCTCCACAACACGTTTATGAGCAAGGACGGGCAGTGGATTGAGGTGCAAATCCGCTCCGACCGCATGGACGACATCGCCGAGCAGGGTTTTGCCGCGCACTGGAAATATAAGGACAAGAACGCCGCTTACGACGAGAACGAACTGAACAAGTGGCTCGATTCTATCAAGGAAATCCTCGACGACCCGCAGCCCGACACACTCGACCTCCTCGACACGATTAAGCTCAACCTCTTTACGAACGAGATTATGGTGTTCACGCCTAAGGGCGAGCTGCGCAAGATGCCGGCAGGCGCAACGGTGGTGGACTTTGCTTTCTCCGTCCACACCTTCCTCGGTTCGCATTGCCTCGGGGCTAAGGTGAACCACAAACTCGTGCCGCTTAGCTACAAGCTCAAGAGCGGCGACCAAGTGGAAATCCTCACGTCAAATAAGCAGCACGTCAAGGACGAATGGCTCAACTTCGCCACCACGGCCAAGGCGCGCGGCAAGATACAGGCCGCCCTGCGCCGCGAACGCCGCGAGCTGCAGAAGATGGGCGAAGAGGTGGTGCGGCAGTTTCTCACGCAGGCCGCCTTTGAACCCACCACGGCCATTTACGAACGCCTCGCCCTCTTCCATCATTTCCGCTCGCGCGATGCCCTCTTCCTTGCCATCGGGGAACGCAAGCTCAAACTCGGCGAAGACGACCTCGACTTGCTCAAAGGCAAGAAGAAAAAAGAGAAAAAAGGCTGGCGGCGGTATATCCCCTTCATGGGCAAAGACGACAAGAACGCCGATGCCCCCGCAGCCGCGCTCATGCCCACCGATGCCGAAACGTTTTTCAACAGCATTAACCGCAAGCAGGTGCTTGTACTCAACGACGACAACCTGCCGCTCTGCCGCTTCGCCGACTGCTGCCGCCCCATTCCCGGCGACGATGTCATCGGCTACCTCTCGCCGGAGCATGTGTTCGTAATCCACAAGCGCAAGTGTACCGATGCCGTGAAACTCAAGACGCGCTACGGCAACGACATCGTGGCCTGCTGCTGGGACACGCACAAGCAGTTGCTCTTCGACGTTACCATTTTTCTGCGCGGCATGGACTCGCAGGGCGTGCTTTATGCCATTGCCGACGTCCTGCACAAACTCACGCAGTTCCAAGTTAAGAGCATCACGCTCTCCACGACCGACGGCATCTTCGAGGGCAAACTTTTCATGTCGGTCTTCGATACCGCCGACGTCCAGCAGGTTTGCAACGCCCTCATGTCTATAGAAAATATCACGGAAGCCGTGAGGGTGGAGTGAGGGAGTAGCCTAATAAAAACATCCTATTGTCCAGAGCGGCAGCTTGCGCCCGAAAGGCGTTTCTATGTCGTCAGCAAGGACGTACGAATCGGGCACGCCCGCCACTTGGTCGAAGCCCTAAACAAAAAATGTCGGTCAGAACCGACATTTTTAGAAGAATTTGTCGGTTGCAACCGACAAATTTATGTAATTCCTGTTGGTTGCAACCGACAAATTGCTTGCCTAGAAGACTAATGCCTTATTGTTCTCGGCAAGCTTTTACTTTCCCAAACTTTTCATTTTTTCCTGCACCACGGCATCGATGACCGCCACGGCGGTGATGTTCACGATGTCGCGCACAGAGCTTTCAAAGTCGGTGAAGTGTATGGGTTTGTTCAGGCCCATCTGGATAGGACCTACCACCTCGCCTTCCTCCGACATTTGCTTGATCATCTTGTAAGACGCGTTGGCAGCGGTGAGGTTGGGGAAGATAAGCGTGTTCACGTCCAGACCTTGCAGGCGCGTGAAAGGATATTTCTCATCGCGCAGTTCCTTGTTGAGCGCGAAGTTCACCTGCATCTCGCCGTCGATGGCCAGGTCAGGGTAGTTGCGGTGCATGCGTTCGATGACGTGCTGCACCTTTGCGGCGCTGCCCTCCGTGTCGGTGCCGAAATTGGAATAGGAGAGCATGGCCACGACCGGCGTGCGGTTGAAGAAGCGCACCGTCGAGGCGGCGAGGCGGGCTATGTCTTCAAGAGCCTCCTCGTTGGGGTGGCGGTTGATGAGCGTGTCGGCGATGAAGTAGATGCCTTTCTTGGAATTTACGAGGTGCATCGTGGCGAAGTGGTTATAGCCCTCGCGAATGCCGATTACTTCATTGGCCACCTTAATCGTGTTGGAATATTTTGTGTAAAGACCGGTGATGAAAGCGTCTGCTTCGCCCGTTTCCACCATCATCATGCCGAAATAGTTTCGCTCGTACATCTTGTCGATAGCCTCTTGCAGCGTGTAGCCCTTTCGCTGCATCTTATTCGCAAGAATTTCGGCGTAGCGGCGGCGTCGGTCGGTCTGGTCGTCATTTCGGAGGTTGAGGATTTCGATGTCGCTGAGTTTGAGGTCCATCTCCTCTGCCATGCGGCGTATCTGGTCTTCATTGCCGAGGAGCACGGGGTGGCAGATGCCTTCGGCCTTGGCTTTCACGGCTGCTTCGAGCATCGTGGGGTGGGTGCCCTCGGCAAATACCACGCGCTTGGGGTTCATGCGTGCCGTGTCGTAGAGGTTCTGGGTGAACTTGGTTTCCTGCCCCATCAGTTCGCGGAGGTGCTGGCGGTAAGCCTTCCAGTCCTCGATGGGCTTGCGTGCCACGCCGCTTTCCATTGCGGCGCGCGCCACGGCCATAGAGACCTCCGTGATGAGGCGCGGGTCCACGGGTTTCGGAATGAAGTAGTCGGGACCGAAGGTGAAGTTGCGCACGTGGTAGGCGCGGTTCACGATGTCGGGCACGGGACGGCGTGCGAGGTCGGCTATGGCGCGTGCGGCTGCCATCTTCATTTCCTCGTTAATCGCCGTGGCAGCCGTGTCGAGCGCTCCTCGGAAAATGTAGGGGAAACCGATTACGTTGTTGATTTGGTTGGGATAGTCTGTGCGCCCCGTGCTCATCAGCACGTCGGGGCGGGCCTCCATGGCGTCCTCGTAGGAGATCTCGGGCACGGGGTTGGCGAGGGCGAAGATAATCGGGTTGTTGGCCATGGAGCACACCATCTCCTTGGTGAGCACGTTGCCCTTCGAGAGGCCTACAAACACGTCCGCGCCTGCCACGGCCTCTGCCAGCGTGTGTATGTCGGTGCGCGCGGTGGCGAACTCGCGCTTCTGCTCGTTGAGGTTCTCGCGGTCGGCGGTGATGACGCCCTTGGAGTCGAGCATCACGATGTTCTCGTGCCTGGCGCCGAATGCCACGTAGAGCTTCGTGCACGAAATGGCGGCTGCGCCCGCGCCGTTCACCACGATGCGTGCGTCCTCGATTTTCTTGCCCGCCACGTCGAGCGCGTTGATGAGGCCGGCGGCGGAGATAATGGCCGTGCCGTGCTGGTCATCGTGCATCACGGGGATGTCGAGCTCTGCTTTTAGGCGGCGTTCTATTTCAAAACATTCAGGGGCTTTGATGTCCTCGAGGTTAATGCCGCCGAAGGTCGGCGCGATGGCTTTCACGGCGGCGATAAACTTCTCGGGATCTTTCTCGTTCACCTCGATGTCGAAGGCATCTACGCCGGCATATATCTTGAAAAGCAGGCTCTTGCCTTCCATCACGGGCTTGCCGCTCACCGCGCCGATGTCGCCGAGGCCGAGCACGGCGGTGCCGTTGGAAATCACCGCCACGAGGTTGCCCTTGTTAGTGTATTTGTAGGCATCGTGCGGGTTTTTCTGAATTTCGAGGCACGGCTCTGCCACGCCGGGGGAGTAGGCGAGCGAAAGGTCGGTTTGGGTGCGATAGGGTTTGGTGGGCACAACTTCAATCTTGCCCGGCTTGCCTTGCGAGTGGTAGAGCAGGGCTGCTTCTTTGGTAATCTTGACCATATAGATATCTAATGTAAAATAATTTTTCAGGGCAAAATTACGTATTTTTTGGCACGGGTGCATTTTCTTATAGGATAAAATACAGCCTTGCAGCAATGTTTAAGATTTATCTTGTTTTCTTTTATACGCTCATGTGGACTGTTCCGATTGGCAAGGGAATATTTTTCCCTTGCATGCTGATATTTTTTTCTAATTGCCTGAAAGTTTTTCTTATTCTATAAGAACGTTTTTGTTACAAACTTTGTAACGGTCGTTACAAACTTTCTAACACATGTTACAAACTTTGTAATACGTGTTACAAACTTTGTAATAAACTTTTTCTTATATGGTAGTGAAAAATATCTGCAAGCAAATAAAAAATGTCTGCTTTGGAGTAAAAAATCTAAAGCAGACGGGAGACACCGCGTTATGGGATATATAAAAAAGAAAAGGGCACGCCGCTTGGCGCACCCTTTTCAGCAGATATTTTCAGTAAATTAAAGGAGCTTGCGGGCACCGTCGCCGATGACAACGTCGATGATGATGGGCTTCTTGCCGTACTTGGCGGCAAACTTCTCTACTACTACTTTCTTGAAGTTATCAACGAGTTCGTCGGCAACGAGGTTGATGGTGCAGCCACCGAAGCCGCCGCCCATGATGCGCGAACCGGTAACGCCTTCTTCCTTGGCAATGTCGTTGAGGAAGTCGAGCTCTTCGCAGCTCACCTCATATTCCTTGCTCAGGCCGTAGTGCGTTTCGTACATCATCTTACCTACCATCTCGTAGTCGTCGTGTTTGAGGGCGTCGCAAACGGCGAGCACACGCTCTACTTCGCCGATGACGTAGCGGGCACGCTTGTATTCGTCGCCTGTGATTTTGCCCTTAACCTCATCGAGCATCTCCTTCGTGGCATCGCGGAGCGACTCAACTTCGGGGTGGGTCTGCTTGATGATTTCGGCAACGTGCTCGCACTGCAGGCGGCGTTCGTTGTAGGGAGAACCGGCCAGTATGTGCTTCACGCAGCTGTTCACGAGAACGAGCTGGTAGCCTTTCGGATGCCAGGGGAAGTACTGATATTCGCCGCTGCGGCAGTCGAGGCGCATGAGGCTGCCTTTCTTGCCGAAAACGGAGGCGAACTGGTCCATGATGCCGCAGTTGCAGCCTATGTACTTGTGCTCGGTACGCTGGCCCACGCGGGCGAGTTCCATCTTCTCGATCTTGTTGTCGCCCCAGAGGTCATTGAGCGCGTAAGCGTAGGTGCTTTCGAGGGCTGCGGAGGAGGACATGCCTGCGCCGAGGGGCACATCGCCTGCAAAGGCCGTGTTGAACCCTTCGACGGGAACGCCGAGGGCCATCATCTCGCGGCAAACGCCGAAGATATAGCGTGCCCAAGTGGCCTTAGGACCTGCCTCGTCGTCGAGCGAAAACTCTGTGTAGTCTTTCATGTCGATGGAGTAAGCGCGTACGTTGCGCGTGCCGTTGGGCTTGATTTCGGCAATCATGCCCTGCTCTACTGCGCCGGGGAAAACGAAGCCGTTGTTGTAGTCGGTATGTTCGCCGATGAGGTTGATGCGGCCGGGAGAAGCGTAAACGCTGCCCGTTTCGCCGTCAAAGTGCTTGATGAAACGTGAACGCACGTCGTCTATTGTCAGTTTCATGGGAGTATAGTTTTTATAGGGTTAGAAATTTATTTTGCTGGGAAAGATTATAAGTTCTTTAGTAGACGAGTTTACGAGTAAACGAGTAGACGAGACAGAGAAGTCTTGCTAATAATATTTACATAAGTAACTTGTCTTGTTTCTTTGAGATTTTCGGCTGCGCTCGGCAATTAAAGTAAACTTATTGCACTCGCTTGCACGAAAATTTCCTTGTCTACTCGTTTACTTGTTTACTAAAATTATTCAGAACGCTTGGTGACGCGGCTGCCTACGAGGGCGTAGAAGAGCAGGTATGCGGCGCAGAAGACTACAACCCAGAAGCTGGGAATGTAACCAAACATATCGGCAACCTTTGCTTGGATAAACATCATCACGGCGCAGCCGAATACCATCGTCATAAAGATACCGCTGGCGATAGCCGTATACTTGCCGAGGCCTTCAACGGCCATGTTGAAGATGCCGCCCCACATAACGCTGGTGCAAAGGCCGACGAGCAGGAAGGAGAAGATACCGAGGGGTACGGGCTGCCAAATCATTTCGAGTTTGCCCCAGTCAACGCCCGGGAAGTTTACGGTAACGTCCGTGGGAGCGAACATGCCGAAGAGCACGAGCACGAGGGTGGCGATGGAAACCGTGGTGATCATGGCGCGGCTGGACACCTTGCTGCCGATGCTGGCGCCTACCAAACGGCCAATCAGCATCATGAACCAATATACGGCAACGAGCATGCCGACCGTGCCGGCGGGGATAGGTTCAAGACCTGTGGCGGGGTCGCCGGCCGTAAGGTAGAGGTTAACGAAGTTGGGCACACCTACTTCGATACCCATGTAAAGGAAAATGGCGAGCGTGCCGAGGGCGAAGTGGCTGTGGCCCATGGCACCTTTAATAAGGTCGAGCTGCACGGGAGCCTGCTCGGGTTCTTCGATCTTGGTGAAGATAATCACGATGAAAGCAATCACGAAGATGGCGAGGGCAATCATCAAAGCGGGCGTAGCGTCGGAAATCTTAGCCTTAGAGGCATCGGCAATCAGAGCACCCATAAGGATGTAGCAAGCCACGGCTGCGGAGCTGTTGAACACACCGCCGAGCTGGATAAGCTGGTTACCCTTGTTGCCGCCACCGCCGAGGAGGTTGAGCATGGGGTTTACCACGCAGTTGAGGATACACATGCAGAAGCCTGCGATGAATGCGCCGATGAGGTAAACGGTGAACACGAGGCCGAGGTTCTCCTGTGCGTCGAGCTGACCGCTGTACCACTGGATGAGGATGCCGACGATACCGACAGCCAAGCCGATGAGGGCCGTTTTCTTGTAGCCGTACTTGGCAATCAGCATACCGGCGGGAATACCCATAATGAGATAGGCGAAGAAGTTGCCGTAGTTACCGATTTGCGCGAGTACGTTGGAAATCTCGCCCTGGTTCTTGATGATGGTTGCCATCGGCGTGCAGAGGTTCGTCACGAAGGCAATCATGGCGAAGAGCGCAATCATCACGATGATGGCTCCCCATTGTTTTTGTTGATTACTCATGGTTTTAGATTTTGTTTTTTAGAAATTAATATTGTGTTCTTAGAAAATTATAGGGTTTGCGCGTTGGTCGAATTGCTATTATGTACTCAGTGCCTGGAAGGCACTACAGAGCGAAGCGATAGTAACCGGGCACGAAGTGCTCGGAAAGGCGTTGAAAGGGCGATGTGCCTGGAAGGCACTACGCCACAGGACTTGCTCTGATTACATTTCCTCAGGCGTACTGCCTTCCAGGCAGAACCATTGCGATAGATGCCACCGAGGACTTCGTCCCCGGTTATCGTCGCTTCGCTCCGTACTGCCTTCCAGGCAAGTAACGCCTTAGTCATATTACATCACAATTATACCAACGAGAAGCGTCTATAAATATATTGCCTCGAAAAAACTATTGATCCTACTTATGCTTCGACGCCAAACTTGTAAATCGTCTTTTGCGTATAGACCTCGCCTGGGCGTAGCACCACACTGGGGAAGTGTGCGCGGTTGGGGCTGTCGGGGAAGTGCTGTGCCTCGAAGCAGAGCGCGCTGCGGCGGCCGAAGGTTGCTCCGTGCTGGCCTTTGTAGCCGTCTGCCCAGTTGTCGGAGTAGAATTGCACGCCCGGCTCGGTGGTATAGACCTCCATGGTTCGTCCGCTTTCAGGCTCCGTGATTTTGGCGGCGAAAGAAAGTTCGCCCGGCTCGCGCTTGTTGAGCACATAGCAATGGTCGTAGCCGGCGCCGTTCTTGATTTGCTGGCAGTCGGGGTCGTCGATGCGCTCGCCCACGGCGTGCGGCTCCGTAAAATCAAAAGGTGTGCCCTTCACGCTGCGGATTTCGCCCGTCGGGATAGAGTTTTCGTCGATGGGCACGAAGAAATCGGCGTTGATTTGGCACACCACATTCATTGCAGAGGGCGTGGGGTTGGCGATACCTGCGAGAGAGAAGAAGCCGTGGCTCGTCATGTTCACCACCGTCTTCTTGTTGGTCGTTCCCTTATAGTCGATAACGAGTTCGTTGTCGTCGGTCAGCGTGTACATCACGGTCATCGACAACTCGCCGGGGAAGCCCTCCTCATAATAAGGCGACACGTAGCGCAGCACGAGCGCATGGCCGTTGATTTGCTCTGCGTCCCACACGCGGGCGTGAAATCCCGTGGGGCCGCCGTGCAGGTGGTTCGGCCCGTTGTTCACGGCGAGGTGGTACTCCTTGCCGTTGAGCGTGAAGCGACCCTTGCAGATGCGGTTGCCGTAGCGGCCTACGAGCGTGCTGAGGAAAGGTTCGGGCGAATTGAGGCAGTCGTCGATATTATCGTGTCCTTGGATAACGTTGGCATAGTTGCCGTTGCGGTCGGGCACCATGATAGCCACGAGCGAACCGCCGTAGTTGGTAACGGCTACTTCCATGCCGTTTTCATTAGTCAAGAAAAACAAATCTACGGCCTTGCCGTTGACTTCCTTTTGAAAATCCTCTCTTTTGAGCCCACACTTCGGGGCGGTATAGTTTTCCATAAGCGTAGTGTTTTGATAGATTAACTTTGCAAATTTGCATTAAAGATTTGAAAATACAAAAGTTTTTGGGAAATAATTGCGCCTTATCCTATAAGAAACTTGGCAAAGCCGTGGCTTGAAATACTTATTTCTGTATATATTTGCAGTTGTAATAATCTTAGGCTGTATGAAATTGCTGGCAAAAATCTTATTCGGCACTATATTCCTGCTCGCCTCGCCTGCCGCAGCGCAGGAGGCGCGGGAGGTGCGCACGGTGCCCGACAGCGTGGCGGCGGCACAGGTTGCCGCGCCGGCCGACAGCATTGCGGCACAAAGCGAAAACTATTATCCCATCACGCCCCTATTTGCCTATTCCTCGCCCCTCTTTTCTGATCTTTCGTTCATGGGCGGCGGCCCGGGCGGATTGGCTTGGCCGTTGCACGAAGGCTTCAACGCCGCCTTCTCAGCAAGCGTCACGGCGGGACTGGGCAAGCATGCGCCGCGCGGCGCGGGGTGGGGGCAGACGGCGGCCTTTGCCTATATGATGCCCCTTGGCAAGAAGTTCTCCTTTGCAGGCGGTGTCTATGCCGCCCACTTCACTTGGGGGCCGTTCAGCCTTACCGACGTGGGGCTGGCGGCGCAGCTGGGCTACCGCGTGAACGACCGCATCGCGCTCTACGCCTATTTCAACAAATCGCTCTTGCCGCGCGAAGCCTCTTCCCTGCGCAGCGACTGCCTGATGCCCGGGCTGCCTTGGCGCGGCCGCGACCGCCTCGGCGTGGCTGCCGACTTCAAGATTAGCGAAAAGGCCGCCGTGCAAATCAGCGTCAGCGTGGAGCGCGGCGACGACCGTCCCCTGCCGCCTGCGCAGCATAGGCCTTGATACTTCTAAACCCGTCAGTTGGAGTAGTTCATGATATTGGCAAAAAAACATAAAACCGCTTGCATCGTTTGAGGACCGCTTCAAACGATGCAAGTAAAAAACAAAAGACGCTAAAGATTTTAGACTAAATAGCGAAGCGACACTGAATGAATCTTTCCAAACACGCCGAACTCCTACGGCGGGAATACGAGTATGAAAAGGCGGCGTTCAAGCGCGACAGCCAGACGATGGGCATCGAGCGCAAGAAAAGGCGCGGCGACTGCTGGTTTCCCGTCACGACGGGCAGGGCACGCTATAACTCGCTCGACCGCTTCACAGTAGAAATCATTAAAACGGAAACAGACGACGCCGACCATAACTTTGAGTATGGCCGCGCCGTCTGTTTCTTCTCTGCCGATGCCACCGGCCGCCAGACGTTCCTGCCCGTCACGGGCACGGTGTGCTTCGCCGAGGACAACCGCCTCACGGTGACGCTGCCCGGCGAGGCGGCGTTTGCCACGCTCCAAAGCCGGGAGCAGCTGGGCGTGCAGCTCTATTTCGACGAGACGACTTACCGCCTGATGTTCGATGCGCTGCGCCGCGTGGCAGAGGCCAAAGGCGACCGCACGGCCCTGCTGCGCGACATTATCCACGGCGGCACGCCGCTTTCGCCGCCCGCCGCCGTGGGGTGTGCCACGAGGTTGCCGTGGCTCAACGCGGCACAGGAACAGGCGGTACGCGATATCCTCAACACGCGTGAGGTGCTCGTGGTGCACGGCCCTCCGGGCACGGGCAAGACCACCACGCTGGTCGAGGCGGTGAGCGAGGTGTTGCGCCGAGAACCGCAGGTGCTGGTGTGTGCGCAGAGCAACACGGCGGTCGACTGGATTTCATCGCAAATCGCGGCGCGGGGCATTCCCGTGCTGCGCATCGGCAACCCCACGCGCGTCACGCCGGAAATGCTCGCCAACACCTATGAGCGGCGTTTCGAGGAGCACCCCGACTATCCCGCCCTCTGGCAGATACGCCGCACGCTGCGCACCCTCATGTCGCAGCCGAGGCGGCAGCGCGGGGCGGATTTTCATCAAAAGATATACCGCCTGCGCGAGCGCGCCGATGAGTTGGAACTGCGTATCCGCCACGCGCTCTTCGACCATGCGCGGGTCATCGCCTCCACGCTCACTGGCGCGGGCAACCCCGTGATGACGGGTCGCCGCTTCCACACGCTCTTTATCGACGAGGCGGCGCAGGCACTCGAAGCCGCTTGCTGGATTGCCATGCTCAAAGCCGACCGCGTGGTCTTCGCCGGCGACCACAAGCAGTTGCCGCCCACCGTGAAATGCCCTGAGGCGATGCGCGGCGGCTTGGGCATCACAATCCCCGAGCAACTCGCGGAGACCCACCCTGCGGCGGTGCGGCTGCTCACGATGCAGTATCGCATGAACGAAAGGCTGATGTGCTTTTCTTCGGAATGGTTTTACGGCGGACGGCTCGTGGCTGCGCCCGAAGTGCTCGGGCGGTCGCTGGCGGAGGAACTCGACGAACCGATGACGTGGATAAACGTCCCCGCCGATGATGAAGACGATGCAGGTCAGGGCAACGAGGCGTTTGTGGGTGCTACTTTCGGGCGCATCAATAAGAAAGAGGCGGCTGCCACCGTTGCCGCCCTCAAAGCCTATGCGGAGAAGGTGGGCAGGCATCGGCTCGTGGAGGAGCGCGTGAGTTTCGGCATCATTTCGCCCTACCGCGCTCAGGTGCAATACCTGCGCTCGCTCGTCAAGAGCGACGAATACCTGCGCCCGTTACGCCGGCAAATCACCATCAACACGGTAGACGCCTTTCAGGGCAGCGAGCGCGACGTGATTATCCTCTCGCTGGTGCGCTCGAACGCTGGCGGCGAAATCGGCTTCTTGTCCGACCTGCGCCGCACGAACGTGGCCATCACCCGCGCCCGTTTCAAACTCATCATTCTCGGCGATGCCGCCACCCTTTGCCGCCACAAGTTTTACAGGCGGCTTTATGAATATTGTGCGAAATAACGCTTGCTGAAATAAAAAAATCTCGGAGAAGATTCTCCGAGATAATAGCAGGTGCGTTATGGCAGGGCATTTTGGTAATGCCCAAATTCCCCTATCCGTTTGTTATCGCTACTTTTCCTTTGCCGCCATTGCCTTTGTGTAGCAGTCGCGGCAGAGGGGTTCGTATTCGTTCTGCTCGCCGAGCATCACGCGGCGGTCGCCCTCCACTATGCGGTGGCTCACGTAAGCCAATGCGCCGCAACGAACGCAAATGGCGTGCACCTTAGTCACTTCCTCCGCCACAGCACACAGGGCGGGGATTGGACCGAAAGGCTCGCAGCGGAAATCCATATCCAAGCCGGCAATGATAACGCGCTTGCCTTGTGCCGCCAGCTGCGTGCAGACGTCTACGAGCGACATGTCGAAAAATTGCGCCTCGTCGATGCCTACTACTTCCGCCTCGGTGGCCATGAGGAGCATAGAAGACGGATTGTCTATCGGCGTGGAAGAAATGGCGTTATGGTCGTGGCTGACTACGTCCTCCTCGGAATAGCGCGTGTCGATGGCGGGTTTGTAAATTTCTACGCGCTGCTTGGCAAACCGAGCCCGCTTCAAGCGGCGGATAAGTTCTTCGGTCTTTCCTGAAAACATGGAGCCGCAAATAACTTCTATGCGGCCGCAGCGTTGGGTTTCTTCTCTGTATGGTTGCATGGGTTGTCTTTTTTCGGGCGAAAGCATACGCCCTTTACTTTGTGCAATGAAATAATGAACGTTTGTGCAAGGCGAGTGCAGAGGCCGACAAACTTGTTTGATCGGACTATGCCGAGCCGCCGCCAAACATCTGTTGAAAACGAAATAAAAATTATTCTCCGATTTTACTTACCGTGTTCTTGATTTGCTCGCCCAAGCCAATGGTATAGCCTTGGGAGGCAAAGACCACGCGGTTGAAAGTATCGCCGAGCACGATGAGCGGCAGTTCGCTGCCTTGCGCCAGCGTGCCGCCGAAGAGGTTGCGTGCCACTGCGCCGGTGCTGTCGATGCCGAACGAGAGGGTGCTCGGCAGGGCGGTGAACTCGGCGCGGTTTTTCTCAAAGCGTTGCCATTCTTCGTGAGAGGCAAACAGCAGTAAGATGGGGCGGCCCCACGCTTCGAGTTCGCCGCGCAGTTTCTCTAAGTCGTGGAGCACGTGGTTGGTAGGCTCGTGGTTGGCGCGGATAAGTCCCGTCACGAAATAGCCGCGCCCCGTGTGCGCCAGCACGGACTGCTCCTTGCCGGCGGCGAGGTCGAAGTAGCGGTTTTCAGAGTTGAACGAACCGATCACCTGCACAGCCTCCTTGTCTTCGCGCATCACGAGCGGCACTTCCGTCTCGCCGCCGGCCGTCACCGAGAACGCGGCGAGGCGTGCCAGCACGCTGCCGTCGGCGAGGCGCGTGCCCGATGTCAGGAGATAGTCGGCGGCATCGGCCTTCGCGCCCTTGCGGAATGTTTGCGCGGTAGTGGCATCTTCGGGATAGTTTTGCAGCACGGGCAGCCCGCCGGCGAGACGACTGAGGGTAAACTGATAGTAATAGCCGGGATTTTCCATATAGCGGCGCGGCTCATAGGCGAGACGCAGCGTGCCTTGCGGCACGGCGGACGATTGGGCGGCGGCAGAAAGTTGCACCGTCTGCCACGGCAGGTTTTCCTCGTCGCCGGCGGCAAGGAACTCGGCTGAAGCGAGGTATTGCACCTTGCCCGTCACCTCGTCGATGCGCGCCGGAATGCCCAGCGAGCGAGCCATTGCCACGAAGAGCAAGGCCTTGCCTTTGCGGTCGGTGATGCCAAATGTGATAGCCGATGCCGGCGACTCGCAGTAGCCCTGCGGGTTCCAAAGGGTATCGAGCGGCAGGCGGCGCACCTTGTCAGCCATGTCGGCAGGCGCGGCGCGGAAGCGGGCGGCCTCTTTCTTGGAAATATTCTTTGCGAAAAACGAGCGCCACGGCGTGAGCAGTTCGTTGGCGATGCGCGGGCAGGACACATATTTATAATAGAGCGTCTTGGCGGCAGCCGAGAAAGCCTCTGGTGCATCGGGCGCGGCCGTGAGGTGGTCGGCTAAGACGGCGGGCGAAAAGTCGCGCAGGTCTTTGTCTGATAGGGTGCGGAGCGTGGCAATGGTTTTTTGTTCGGGATAGGCGCAAAGGGTTTGTTCCAATGCCTGCCAGTTGCCGCACGCTTTCGCCATCAAGGGGCGCACGGCTGCGAAGTCCAGCCCGTGGCTTTGGCAGAATGCTGCCGTGGCTGCGGAGTCGGGAAACGTTTTGACGTAAGCCGTACGGATAGAATCCTCATGCGCCAGGCGGCGCAGATTGAGCGCGGCGGCTTCGGGCGACACCTCCGGCACGTTGTTCTTTCCGCGCGGCGGCGTGAGCTTGAATTCTTCTACGAACGGCTCTCCCGCGCGGCGGTTGAGGCGCACTGTGGCGAGCGCGTCCTTTGAGGCCGTTACCTGCACGAAGCCGTAATGCTCGCCGTCCGTTGCCCAAGCCACGAGGTCGCCCAAGCCCGAGAGGATAGATGCGCGGCCGCCGGCATCGGTGCGCGTGCGGAACACGGTGTAAAGTTCACCGTAATTATAGAGTTTGAACTCCACGCGCACGCCTGCGGCAGGCTGTCCCGCGCTATCGAGCACCTGCACCGTGGAACGCGCCGTCTCGGCATAGTTGGCGGTGACGTTGATTTCCGTATAGCACGCCGTGCGGGCGATGACGTCTTCCGGCCCGTCGTAGCGGCCGAATACTTTCGTGTGCATCAGCATGCCGCGCGAGGCTGGCTTGTTGAACCAGCCGAGATTAAGCACCGGCTCCGGCTCGCATGCGCCGAGGAAGTACCAGCGTCCGTCCACGTAGACCTCTACCCAGGCGTGGTTGTCGTCGGTATGCGCCCAGCGCGGCGTATATACCTGCCGCGCGGGAATACCCACGGTGCGGAGCGCGGCCACTGTGAAGGTACTCTCTTCGCCGCAGCGTCCCGTGGCGGTGCGCATAGAGGCGAGGGGCGAGGAAGTGCGGGCATCGGAAGGTTTGTAAGTCACATATTCGTGGCACCAATGGTTCACCTCCAAAGCAGCCTCGCGCATGGCCAGTCCTTGCACGCGGGCTTTGAGTTCTTCGTAGCACGCCGTGCGAAACGTGTCGAGGTTTTCATTGTTCACGCGCACGGGCAGCACGAAGTGCCGCCATTCCCTTTCGGGCACGTCCTTTCCCCAGGGCATCTCGCGGCGGGCGCGAAGGGCGCAGGCCGTTTGCGCGGCGTAGTATTCGGGGGCGTAGTCCGTCACGTCGGGGCGCGGCATATAGGCATAAAGGAAAGTGAGCGCACGGCGTTCGTCGTCGTTTTTGGCCAATGCCAATGCCTGCGCCGCATGCTTGCACTTGCCTTTTGCATAGCGGGCCTTGAAGTCGGCCTGCGCCTTTTGGTCGGCATCCTCGCCCTGCTCCACGGCAGCAGTCTCGGCGGAGCGTTCGGCAAATGCCGTCTGTGTGGAAAGCGCAGCGGCGGCGAACAAAATAATCGGGAGGAATTTCATAAGTATCTTGTTTAAGGCTTTAATTGTTTTTATTTCGAGAGAATTTTCTGCATGCCGCTCGTTGCCCACGTCTTCATCTTTCCATTTTCATCCGAATAAATTAAAAAGGCATCGAGTAGGAGCCCCGCTTTGCTCGCTTCTGCAAGCACGGCCTGCGCACGCTCCATGCCGCCAGCCATAAAGGCGGTAGCAAAGGCATCGGCCTCGGCGCAGGTGGGTGCAACCACGGTGGCAGAGAGCAGAGAGTGGGTGACGGGTTGCCCCGTGTGCGGACTGATGGTGTGGGCATAGCGCTTGCCGTCGGCCTCATAATAATTGTTGTAGTTGCCGCTGGTGGCCATGGCGCAATCATTCACCGAAATAACCGCCGCATTGTCTGCCGCCCCGGTTGCTTCAGAGGGGCGGCTCACGCCGATGTGCCAAGCCTGCCCCTTGTCGTTCGTGCCGGCAGTGCGCACCTCGCCGCCAATTTCTACCATATAATTACTAACGCCCTCGCGCATCAGCAATTCTGCCACGCAGTCCACGGCGTAGCCCTTGGCTATTGCGCCGAAGTCAAGCCTGACGCGCGGGTCGCTGCGCGTGACGATGCCCGCTTCGTTAATGTTTGCCTTTTGGTAACCAACAAACTGCATGAGGCTGTCTATCATCTGTGGCGTCACGTTGGCGCGGTGCTCGAAGCCGAAGCCCCACGCGCTCACCAAGGGTTGCACCGTGGGGTCGAAGTCGCCGCCGGTAACCTTGCTGATGCTAAGGGCGAGGCGCATCACCTCTGCCAGCATCGTGTCGGTCTGCATGGTCTCGCCCCTGTTGATGCGGCAGAGCGTGCTTTGCTGATTGAAAAGCGAAAGGGAGTTGTCCACGCGCCGCAGCGTGTCGAGAATAAGGCTGTCGAGCGGCTGCGCTGCTTCATATTTGATGTGGTAAGTTGTGCCGAAGATGCTGCCTTCGGACGTGCGGAACATGGCGGCGGAGCGGCTGTTGCGGTTAAGCAAGATAAAAGCCGTGGCAACGATTAAGAAAAGGAGAAAGGCAATTTGCCGTTTTTTGAGTTGCATTTTTATGAAGTTTTATGCCAGCAAATGCTCGTATAGGATTTTGATGCCGATGATAATCAGGATAACGCCGCCGATTTGCTCTGCCGGCAACTTTATCAATCTACCCACGCGCACGCCGATAAATTTGCCCGCCAGCGACAGCTGCCAGCTCGCAAACCCAATAATCAGGCACGGCACCAATGCCTCGCCGAGCGTGAGTATGCGCAGGCCGGGACGGAACGTGAAGCCCACGGCGAGCGCGTCGATGCTCGTGGCCACCGAGAGCGTGAGCAGCACGCCGAGGCTGGAAGGATTGAACTGCTTCATGCCCTCCTTCTCGTGGCGCGCCTCCCATATCATTTTGCCACCGAGAAAGGCGAGCAAACCGAACGCCACCCAATGGTCGTAGGCCTCTATATTGCCCACGAGCACCGTGGCGGCCAGCCAGCCGATGAGCGGCATGATTCCCTGAAACAGCCCGAAGAGCAAAGCCATGAGCCACACCTGCCAGCCCATGCGGCGTTCGATGATGCCGCACGTGATGCTCACAGAGAAGCAGTCCATTGCCAGTGCAACGGCGATAAGCCATATTTCCAAAGATAAAAGCATAGGTAGTGGGGGCATTTCTCCAAGACGCCCGAGTAAATAGAGTTACAAGTCAAACACAAGGTTAAATGTGCCGCTGATGGCGTGGTTGCCCTGCTTGCCATAGCCCGGCACGTACCATGCAGACCCCACATCGGCCTTTTTCTCGTGAATGCGCTGGCGGTAGCGCAGCGTCCAGCCTATGTGGAAGAAGCGGCAGATGCGCGCTTCCAGCCCGCCCGCCAGTTCCAGCCAGTGCTGCCCGCCTTTCAGACCGTGGAAACTAAACGGCATGGCATCGCCGTAAACGGGATCGGCGAGGTCGGGGCCATCGAGGTCGTATTTGAAAGACGTGAAAGCGTAGCGCAGACCAAAGAAGATGCGGTTGCCCGACTTCTTGTCGTTCGCCACGTTATAGTCGCAGCCGATGCGGAAGTAGGGCGCGTTGGATTTATAATGTATCTGCGTTGTCTCGTCCGTGTGGTCGCTCACGCCCCAGCCCACTTCGGCAATCGGGAAGAACCTGTTGCCGAGGTTTACGCGGAAGAATCCCTCGTACTGTCCGTAAGGCGCGAAGATGCCCATGGCTATGCCCACGACGTCGCCGCCCACGGCAAAGCCTTTGAGCAGTTTTCCCTCGTCGGCCTTTGCGGCAGCGGCGGCAGCCGCCTCTTTCGACTCGTACTGAATGCCGCGCACGCGCGGCTGCGGCGGCACCGTGTCGGCGGTCGCTTTGTCGCGCTGCGCCTTGGCGGGCAGGCAGAGGCTAATGAGCAGTAGAGCGAAGGAATATTTTAAGATTTTCAATATCATCGTAATCAACCGTTGTGCGCACAACCGACACGCTGTCGATTGTCAGCGGCAGTTCTGCCAAGGGGTGCGACGTCCAGCGCACGCTTTCTATATTATGGAACACGGAGGCGGGGCAGTCCACTGCCTCGAAATGCACGCTGCTGCTGTGGGTGATGAAAACGGTGTCTTCGGCCTCTTGCCCCGCCGCGCTCTTCAATTGGAAGAGCAGCGTGTCCAGCCCCGTGCGGCTGCGCAGCGGCAAGAGGAGCGTGCCCGTGCCGATGGCGCGGTTCACGAGCACCGTGTCGCGGCCGGCGGGGCGTATGGTGAGCGTGTCGCTGAGGGAAAGGGCCTCGCCCGTCTCGGACGTGTAAAGCCCGCACTGCATCACCACCACGTTGTCGAGCGGACAGTCCATGCCGTCGCAACTTGCCGGCAGCAAGGCGGCAAGCACGGCGACTGCGCCAGCCGCTGCCGCCATACATATATTATATATAAGGGTCTGGCCCTTGCGCATCATACTTCCTTCTCTATTTTATAATCATTGCGCCCCTCTGCGTTGCGGCTGATGAGTTCGCCGAGGAAGCCCGCCACGAATAACTGCGTGCCGAGTATCATCGTGGTAAGCGCGATGTAGAAATAAGGCGACGAGGTGACGAGCGGCGCGGGCGTGCCGTTGCTCAATGCCACCAATTTAATCGCACCCACCACGACCACTGCCACGAAACCGAGGAAGAACATAATCGAGCCGAGGAAACCGAACACGTGCATCGGCTTCAGCCCGAAACTGTCCATGAACCACAGCGAAAGCAAGTCGAGATAGCCGTTCACGAAGCGGTTCAGGCCGCCGAACTTCGTCTTGCCGAACTTGCGCGCCTGGTGGTGCACCACCTTCTCTCCGATCTTGGCGAAACCGGCATTCTTGGCCAGGTAAGGGATATAGCGGTGCATCTCGCCGTACACCTCGATATTCTTCACCACATCTATGCGATAGGCTTTCAAACCGCAGTTGAAGTCGTGGAGATTCTTGATGCCGCTCACGCGCCGCGCCGTAGCGTTGAAGAGTTTTGTGGGAATGGTTTTCGAGAGGGGGTCGTAGCGTTTCTGCTTATAGCCCGACACGAGGTCGTAGCCGTCCTCCGTAATCATGCGGTACAGTTCGGGAATCTCGTCGGGCGAGTCCTGCAAGTCGGCGTCCATCGTAATCACCACGCTGCCTTGCGCCGCGCGGAAACCGCAGAACAGGGCGGGCGACTTGCCATAGTTGCGGCGGAACTTGATGCCATGCACGCAGGCATCCTTCTTTGCCAGCCCCTCGATGACCTGCCAAGAAGCATCGGTGCTGCCGTCGTTCACAAAAATGATTTCGTAGGTAAAGCCGTGCGCCTGCATCACGCGCACAATCCAATCGTAAAGTTCCGGCAGGCTCTCGGCCTCGTTGTAGAGAGGCACGACCACTGAAATGTTGTATTTTGCTTCCATATTTTTAGATGAATTTTGCGAGATTATCGTTTTCCTTTCCTTCTGCACACCGCCCCTGCAAAAAGCGCAATGAGAGGCGTGGCAAACATGGCCATGTAGAGCGAGGCGGCGGCATAGCCCGCAGGGCCTACGGAGCGTAGGGCATCGGGCAAACCTTCCAGTCCGCCTTCACCGCTGGCGGCGTTCAGCTGTTCCAACAAACCGCTTTCTTGCAGCGCCTGCTGCAACTCGGGCCGGGAGAGCGCGGCGGCGTAATCGCTGAAAATCGCCCCATTGTCGAAGTAGCGCAGATAAACGTAAATGCCCACTGCCACCCAAATGGAGGCATAGAAACCCATAAAGAGCGTGTGCGTAAAGCCACGCCCGAAGGTAAATGCGCCATCCGCCCCCGCCACGCTGCGGCGGAAGCGCCCCGTCAGCACCACGCCCAGTACCGGACCTGCCAGCGTCATGAGCATAAGCAGGTTGGAGCAAAGCACGGAACTGAAAGAATAGCGGAAAGCCACGAGCGAGAGCCAGCCCCAAAGCCCGAGCCACAAGCCGTTTTGCATGGCGTAGGCATTGGTTTGCTGAAAAGCGTTGTAGTCTTGGGAAGAAGCCATATTAAGGAGTTATAATTTGCAAAGGTACGCAGTTTTTGCGAAAATAGCTTTGCAAAGCGCGTTTTTCTGCTAAGCAAAGCCAAAACATGCGCCCCTATGCGCGGCGGTGCATAAGGGTTGCCGCCGCCGCCCGCGCTGAAATCGCGCCGAGCTTTACCTTTGACAGCCCGCGGCACAAACGGGCTCGTTTTGGCGAAACGGTGCGAAAAGTATATCTTTGCATCAACGAAAAGAGGAAGAGCACAGGCTTTTCCTCTTTTCGCGTTTTTGGGGTTAACTATCTTATATGAGCGTAAAAATTATCCTATATGAGCGTAAAAATTATAAGCAAGAGCGTGAAAATTTGCTCGGGGATAATTTTTGCGATGTGCTTTAAAGTGAAAATTTTCTTGTTTTTCGTCGAATTTTTCTCGGATCAAATTTCCATTGTCTTAATTATCTATAAATCTCCACGCCGCGGCACCTTAACGATTGCAAAGGCAGCATAAACTATCCGCGCAGAGCGCAAAAAGGCTTTAACATGTTTTGCAGTTTAAAGATTGTGGGCTCCGCCTGGCAACCTAAGTAAACATAATCTCCCTCGCTTGTACAAAATGTAAAGCCCTTTTTCTAAAAAATAAGCAGAAATTTCCAAAATTAATAAATATTAACGGGGATTCGGGGGAGGGTAATGGTATTATCTCTATATTTGCAACACAGTTTTTGGTAACTGTTTTAGAATTAAAATCATTGTTTTACTAACCCCAAATCAAACATTTTTATGAAAAAATCTTTTTTGATGCTGTTGGCAGCCTGCGCAGTAAGCGTAAGCACAGCTTTTGCACAAGACAAGTGCAAGGACGCATGCAAAGCTTTTGGTCCTGAGGACGGTAAGCTTAGCACGGAACTCTCATTCAATCCGTTTGACCAAAACGGCAATACGTTTGAGCTTGAAGCTCTGCGCGTTCGTTACTTTATCACCAAGAAGCACGCCCTTCGCCTCAGCCTCGGTTTCGGTCTAACAAAGGACAACTCAGAGGACAGCGATGAAAAAGGAACGAAAGTGAAAGAGAGTGAAAGCAAGGCAGGCCGCTTTAGTCTTGACCTCGGTTATGAGTATCATTTCTTGCAGCGCGGTCGCTTCGACCTCTTTGCTGGTGCCTCGCTGGGTATCACCAAACAAAATTACTCTTACACCGAATCACATTACGAACCCAACCCCACCGAATACAATCCAGACGGGAAAAAATGGGTAACAACCGAATATACGGGTCGCGGCCAGGACGCAAACGACCGCGCCTATTTTGGCTTTAACGTAAATATCTTCACCGGTGCTGATTTCTATGTTTACAAAGGTCTCTTCATCGGTGCAGAGTTTGGCATGAAGGTGTCTACGCAAAAAGACAGCGAATGGGAAATGAAAGTGACGGGTGAACCCGCTGTTAAAAGTACAGACGACAACAAGAAGGTTAATCTGCAACTTTATGCTGTGCCTTCCTTCCGCATTGGTTGGACTTTCTAAAACAGCATTTCTCGGTTATAATAAACACAGAGAGCGAGCCGCACGGTTCGCTCTCTGTGTTTGTTATTATCTAAAACTCGATGGTTTGCGTCAGCATCGTGCTGAAATCTATGGTCCACAGTTTGCCGCAAAGGGGTGCGCCGTAACCGATGAGCACTTGCAGGGCCTGGTGCACCTCCACGCTGCCCACAACGCCGGGCGTGGGGCCTACGACGGCTTTCGGCGGCAGGGGTGCCTGCAGCAAGGCTTCCTCGGAGAAGAGGTCGCGGTAGCTGCGCGGGGAAGCGCCGTAGTGGAACACGGAAGCCTGGCCCGTGAGGCCGCAAATGGCACCATATATATAGGGCACGGCGTGGCGGCGGCAGGCATCGTCAATCAAGAAGCGCGTGGCAAAATTGTCGCAGCCGTCAATCACTGCATCGTAGCCGGCCACCATGTCGGCGTTGTCTTTTGTAAAGCGAGCGACGATGGGCTGTATTTGCACCTCGCCGTTAAGCCGGCGCAAGCGGCGCGCGGCGCACTCGGCCTTGGGCTGTCCCACTTCGTCCTCGCCATAGAGCACTTGACGGTGAAGATTAGAAACGCTCACAACGTCGTCGTCCACAATTGTGAGGTTGCCGATACCAGCGCCCACAAGATAAAGTGCGATGGGGCTGCCCAGTCCTCCCGCGCCGACAAGAAGCACACGGGTGCGGCGCAGTTTTTCCTGCCCCTCCGCGCCGATTTCCGGCAGGAGCATCTGCCGGGCATAGCGGTCATTATCTTGCATTATGGCTGTTCATCTTAGGATTGTCGAAACTGCTGTCCCAATCTTTCCACACGGGTTCGCGTCCCACGCGCCTGAGGGCTTCCTCCACGCTGCGCACGCTGCGGGCGTCGCCCACGGAGAATTGCTCCAAGGCTTCGGTGTGGGTGGCATAGCCTCCCGGTTCGGTGTGGCTGCCTGCCGACATGGTGGTCACGCCGAGTGTCGCCATGTGGTTGCGGAAGTCGGCCTGCTCGCGTGTGGAATAGGAAATGTCCACGTCGTGGTCGAAGATACGCATGGCAAAGGTGAGTTGCGCCAATTCCCTGTCCGTCATCACGCAGTTGGGCTGGAAACCGCCGTTCTCGGCAGGGCAGAGGCGGGGGAAGTTCACGCTGTACTTCGTACGCCAGTAGCGGCGTTGCAGGTAGCGCAGGTGCAGGGCCATCATCGTCAGGTCGGTGCGCCATTCCTTTTCAAGGCCGATGAGCACGCCCATGCCGATGGAGTGCACGCCCGCCGCGCCCATGCGGTCGAAGCCGTTCACGCGCCACTCGAAGTTCGACTTCATGCCGCGCGGGTGATAAAGTTTGTAGTTCTCGCGGTGATAGGTTTCCTGAAAGCAAATCACGCCGTTCATGCCGTGGCGCGTGAGCGTGCGGTAGTCCTCCTCGGGCAGCGGCATCACCTCGATTTTGAGATTTGAGAAATAGGGTTTGGCGAGGTCGAGCGCCTTGGCGAGGTAGGGCGTGCCGGCTTTGGCGGGGTTTTCGCCCGTCACGAGCAGCAGGTTCTCGAATGGGCCGAGGCGCTTGATGGCTTCGTACTCACGCACCATTTCTTCGGGCGTGAGGATTGTGCGCGGCATCTTGTTGGCTACGTGGAAACTGCAGTACACGCAGGAATTTGTGCAGGAGTTAGTGAGGTAGAGGGGAATGAACATCGAGACGGTGCGCCCGAAGCGTTCCTCGGTGTAGCGGCGCGAGAGTTGCGCCATCGGTTCGAGAAAAGGCTCGGCGGCGGGCGATATCAGCGCCATGAAGTCTTCTACGTCGCAGTGCGATTTTGCCAGAGCGCGGCGCACGTCGTCGGCAGTTTTGGCATGTATGCGCCGCGTGATGTCGTCCCAGTCGTATTTCAGCAGTTCTTCTGAAAACATTTTTTTTGAGAGAGATTTTTTTTTTGATTTCAGAGGTTTCCAATCAGGGGCGTTTTGCAAAACGTCCCTAATCGCGAGGCCTCTTTTATTCATTCATATAAATGCACCTTTGGCGGCGGCTCGGCATAGTCCAAGTAAACTTGGCCTCTGCGCTCGCCTTGCACAAACGTTCATTATAAAAAGGCGGTGAGCGGCGAACTTGCCTCTGCCTCGAAGTTGAGCGAGGCGGTGCCGAGGCCGGCTTCATAGGCTTCGCGCCCTGCTTCCACGGCCTTGCGGAAGGCCGCAGCCATAGCGCTCGGGTTTCCCGCCACGGCGATAGCGGTGTTGACGAGGCAGGCGCTTGCGCCCATTTCCATTGCCTCCGCCGCATGGCTCGGTGCGCCGATGCCCGCGTCTACGATGACGGGCACGCTGCTCTGTTCGATGATGATGCGCAGGAAGTCGCGCGTACGCAGTCCGAGGTTGCTGCCGATGGGCGAGCCGAGGGGCATAACCGCTGCTGCGCCGGCCTCTTCGAGCCGTTTGCAGAGCGTGGGGTCGGCCTGGCAATAGGGCAGCACGATGAACCCTTCCTTAGCCAGCATCTCCGTGGCGCGTAGTGTCTCCGTGCTGTCGGGCAGGAGGTAGCGCGGGTCGGGGTGGATTTCGAGTTTGAGCCACGGCGTGCCAAACGCCTCGCGCGACATCTGCGCGGCAAACACGGCCTCTTCGGCATCGCGCACGCCGCTCGTGTTGGGCAGCAACTGAATTTCGGGACGCACCACGTGCGCGAGCATATCGTCGTCGCTGTCGCCCAGTTCTATCCGCTTCATCGCCACGGTCACCATCTCGGTGCCCGAGGCGGCAATGGCGGCTTTCATCTCGGCATTGCTGCGAAACTTGCCCGTACCGAGAAACAGACGGGACTTGAATGCCCGTCCTGCAATGATTAAATCTGACATATCTGATTTTTTAAAATTAAAATTTTTATCCTCCGCACACGGCGCGCACCACCGTGACGTGCATGCCTTCTGCGAGCGGGAAAGTTTCCCATTCCGTGCGCTTCACTAATTTGCTTTCCACTGCTGCTGCCACACCGGCTGCGGGCAGGGAGAGGGAAGCAATGAGTTCGGCAAGCGTCGTTGCCGACGTTTGCTGCTGCTTGCCGTTTAAAAAGATGTTCATAAGGCTTATCCTTTCACTTTTAATGAGTTAAAACGATGCGTGAAAGAACAAAGGAGTGGGGATTAAGTAATCAAGGCCAATCGCTAAGAAAAAAGTGGCGTGCGATTGCGGAGTGAGCACAATGCCTACGGCAGTACGAACTGCATCAGGTCGTGAGGGTATAATCTCAGCCCGTCGGCGCAAGGTCGCTGCGGGCACCCCTTTGTTCTAACCGCAGGCAAAGTTACGCATTTTCTGAAAAACTCGCATTTTCTGCCTATAAAATATATGATTCGTGCCGTAAACCCCGTGGCGCTACGCAATAAATTTAAGGCATTTTATACCATACTTTTAGCCGAATAGGCATGCGGAACAGCCGTTTAGGTGCATACACAGGATTATCAACTCTTTAATATACAAAATATTCAATTAAATTTGCAGTGATTTTTTTAAAGATTACCCAACGCCCTTTATGAGAAAAGAAAATCCGTCAGAGCATTTGCCGCAGACGCGGCTCACCGCCTTTGTCGTGGACGACGAGGCAGGTCCGCGTGATGCGCTCGTGGCAGACTTGAAGAAACATCCCTGTATCGGCGAGGTGTTTGCCTTTTCCAACTACTCCGATGCCACCCTTCCGCTGCTTGAGCGGCAGCCCGACGTGCTTTTTCTTGACGTTGAGGTGCCGGGACGCACGGGACTCGAATTTATCGATTCCCTGCAAGGCAACCTGTCCTTCTCATTCCGCGTGGTGTTTTACACGGGCTTTTCCCACTACATGCTCGATGCCATCCGCCGATCCGCTTTCGACTATCTGCTGAAACCTTACAAGCAGAAGGAACTCGACGACATCATAGACCGTCTCCTTGCCGCCAAGTCTGCGCCGGGCGTTGGTACGAATAGCAACGACCGGCAATGCGCCGCGCCGCGAAAGATTGCCGTGCAGGCAGTCAGCGAACTGTTACTACTCACCGTGGAAGAAATTCTCTACACTGAATATCATAAGACGGCGCGCACATGGCGGCTTTGCCTCACCAATGGCAGCGAATATCAGTTGCGCAAAGGCACTTCTGCCGACGATATCCTCCGTCTACATCCCGCCCTGGTGCGCGTGAGCAGCAGTTGCATCGTAAATCTCAATTACCTCTCCGCAGTGGAAAATACTACGCAACGCTGTCGCCTTTGCGCTCCCTTCGACAATCAGGAGATTTATGCCAGCCGCCGATATTTCAGCAAGTTGAAAGAGAAATTTGAGATGTTATAACCAGCCGCAGGCTGAGTTCTATAATTTTTTTTCGGGAAGAAGCGTTTTCCCATTTTTGTGGTCCGGGACGATTGCACTGACACCATCCTTTTCAAGTTCCGATTATCTTGTGCAATCTCCCGGACTAATTTTGTCCCCTCTGTTCTGCTTTGTGCCGCCATGGCTGTAGCCCGCGAATTTCGTGTAATTCGTGGGCTATTAAGTATTGGCAGTTAAATTCTGTCCGCAGCAATTTTTTCCTAATCCCTTGATGTTTTTCCGTTCTCCTTGGAAGTTTTTACTTTCTTATAAGATATTTTTTGTTACAAAGTTTGTAACACGTATTACAAACTTTGTAACATGTGTTAGAAACTTTGTAACATGTATTACAAACTTTGTAACAAACTTTTTCTGCGCAGATAATGAAAACTTTCAAGGAGAAAGGAAAAAAATGCTCCGTGAAAGTAAAAAGTCGGAGGCGGGAAGGGATAAATTAGAGAGTTTAAAATTTGTGCCAATTCGTCTATAAACCTGGCTTTTACAGGCAAATACAAATCAAGAGGGATGCGCCGCGCGGTGCATCCCTCTTAATTGCATATAATATTAATATTGTCTTAGAACTGCTTGATGCCGAGGCTGCGGTCAACGAGCATGCCGTCGATGGCTTTGAGGTTGTATTTGCCAGCCTTCTTTGCCTTAAACTTAATGACGAAGAGATCGCCGTCTTCAAGCAGGGCGTTGTCGCCGCGATTGACGAAGGTGGGGAAGAGTTCCTTTTGGTCGTTGGAGTGCAGGCGGTCGTTGGTAAGATTTACCATCTCCTTCATATTCAGCAGTTCCACGCCCTGATATTCCAGTTCGGCGGTGTTGTAAGGCAGGGCGAAACTGAGGGCGTTGACGCATTTAAGGTCCTTGCCGCTCACGGTGAGGCGCAGTTCGTCGCCTGCCTTGTAACTGGTCTTGCCGGGCGTTACGGCTATCGTGCCTTCTGCCTTGTCGGTAGCCGAGGCATGCGCGCCGCCGTCGAGTTGCGTGGCAACGATCGAGATGTCGTAGGCATCGATGAGGCCGTTCTTGTTCACGTCGCCCGCGCTGACATATTCAAAGTCGCTGTCTACGGTGCGCAGCCCCGTGTAGTTCATGAACGAAGTAAGGTCGTTGTCGTCGATGCGCTTGTCGCGGTTGATGTCGCCCTGCAAAACGCTCTCCGTACCGGGCACCTTGAACACGTACATCTCTTGGCCCGAGCCGAAGCCGCCCACGGCCTCCGTGATGTGGAAGCGGATGTAGCGTGCCTGCGTCTTGCCGCCGAAGTCGATGGTCTTGATTGTGTTGTCGCGGGTCCAGGCGAAGTCTTTCGGCTCGCTCCACGTGAGGCGGTCGGTGCTGACGGCATACGAGCCTTTGAGCAGCGTGCCGTTGCCCGTGTCTTCGCGCGGCGTGTAGTCGAGGCGTTCGAGCGTGTTCACAGTGCGGAGGTCGAGTGTGAGGTCGAAGGGCGTAGCATTAGGCTTATCCCAAGCCGTGTGCCACGAGGAGCGCGGGTCGAAGTCGAAGAGTTTGTCCACTTCGCTACCGCCTTGGTCGGGCGTCGATACTTGTGCGCTGATTTCCTTAACGGCAAATTCGTAGGGATCGCTCTTCGTGGTGACGCTCGCCGCGGTCCAGTCCGATGCGCCTTCTTTATTCACGGCACGCACCTTGAACCCGTAGGTCGTTTCCGGGCGCAGGTCTTCAAAGACGAGCCTCCCGGCGCGAATGCCCGTATAGCGCATGCCCTGGAACTCTATTTCGTAGAAATCTGCATTGTCGGCGTTCTGCCACGACGGGGCAACTTCGTAAGTCTTCACGTCGGCGTCGGCAAACTGCACCTCGGGAGCGGCGAGCGTACCCGTCTTGGTGCGCAGGGGGTCGGCTGGCGCGAAGACGAAGCCCTTGACGGTGGCGCTAATCTGCGCGGCGGTCACATCGCAGGGCGCAATCTTCACGAGCAACTGCGGGTTTTTCTTAATCGACACCTTGGCAAATTCACTGCCGGGCGTAGCAAAGCGGTTGAGTTCGGGAGCGGGGTCGTAGTAGCACACGTTTTCCCCTTGCTCATATGCCTCGCGCGTCTTAGCAACTGCAATCTTCACTTTCTTCTTGCCCACCTTGACCTTGACGCTCTTGGGCTGGGCGGTGACGTTGATGCGCAGTTCCGTGGTCTTGTTCTTCACCATGCCGGCGAACTCGCCGATGGCCGGGGCGATGTCCACAGTGAGCAAGTCGCCCTCCGTCTTGGTCTGGACGAGGGTGCGGGAACATTTCTCTTGCAAGTATTCCTGCGTCGTGCCGTCGTCATCGTAGTCGGTGAAGGCCGTTTCGCCGTCGGCGTAGATCTCGTAAGCGCGGAAGTCAGCCGGTATCTGCGTAGGATTGTTGTTGGGCTTCGTCATGGGAATGATGCTGCCGCTCTTCACGAATACGGGCAGTTTCCAGAGCGGCGCGGCGTAATCGTTGAGTATGCAGCCGCCCTCGTACGCGTCGCCGCTGAAATAGTCAATCCACTTGCCTTCGGGCAGATAGATGCCGTGGCGCACGTCGTTGCCCTCCTTGTCGGCTCGGGTTTCCTTGTAGATCGGCGCCACAAGCAGGCTCGGGCCGTAGAGGAACTGGTAGCGCGTCTGCGTGCCGAGGGTGTAGGCGTTGGGATAGTCGAGGAACATGGCGCGTATCATCGGCTTGCCGTTCACAGCCTCGCGGGCGATGCTGTAAGTGTAGGGCATCAGTTCTGACTTCATCTTCAGATACCAGCGGTTGATGCTCGTGGCGGGTTCGCCGAGCGCTTCGGGGTATTTGGGGTTGCTGCCCCAGCCGTCCATGTTGAGTTCCATGGGCGTGAACGTCTTCCATTGGAATTCGCGCACGTTGACCGGCAGGTTTTTGCCACCGAAGATGCCGTCCACGTCCGACGTGATGTTGGGCTGGCCCGAAAGGCCCGAGCCGATAAACGTGGGAATATGATAGCGGATATATTCCCAGTCGCCGCCTGTTTGGTCGCCGCTCCAAATGCCTGCATAGCGCTGCGTGCCGGCCCAGCCGTCGACCGAGATGATGAACGGGCGGGCGTTATTGCCATACTTTGGCATGATTTCTCCCACGTCGGTCACGCCGTTCAGGCCGAAACTATAGCCTGCGCCCACCCAAGCAACGTCTGTTTTAAGCACACGTACGCCGGCGTCGCGCACTTCTTTCACGATGTCTCTCTGCAGCAAGGCTTCGATGCCTTCTTTTGGATAGAGGTCGCTCTGCGTCCAAAGTCCGATTTCCACGCCTTTGCTGCGGGCGTATTCGCCAAACTCTTTCAGGTTCTGTATGTTGCCGTCGAGCGTGGCGGTCTGTCCGTAGCCAGCGCCGTAGCCGTCGTTGGGCAAGAACCAGCCAAGGGGCATGTCGTTGGCGAAGTAGCGGTCTATCGCGGCGCGGGCGGAGAACTGATAGTTGTTTTTCTCGCCGTTGAGGCTTTCCTTGATGCCGCCGTTATCAGTTTGGCTCTCGTTGTAGCGCTTGCCGTCCTCGTAGAGCATAAAACCGTTTTCGGCAGGTGTCCAATAGTCGCGGTTGTAAGCGTTGAGATGTCCTTCGTAGAAGCCAAACTTTGGCAGCAGCACGGGATGTCCGGTGAGTTGGTAGAAGTCGTTGAGCAGTTCCACGGGGCCGTCGTTCACCATGAGGAACACGTCGAGGTATCCCTCGGCGTGCTGCAATTTCACCTTGCTTGGCTCTGATTGTCCGAAGTCGTACGTGCCCGGCTTAAAGGTGTGCCACATCACGCCGTAGCCCGCAGTGGACCAGTAGAAAGGCGTGGGCGAAGATACGCCGCCGTCAACCCAGTTGTTGGTGTTTTCGATGGCGATTTTCTGCCCTTTGTGGGAAAATCGGCCGTTTTGCACGCCGCCGCCGTAGAAGTATTCATCTGCCCGTGCGCCGAAGGTCAATTCAGTCTTGGTTTCGGTGATTGCTGCAGGTGCGGCTTCTTCCACTACGGGCGTGTCTTCTCCGGCTTTATATACGCTCATCAGTCCTGTGTGCTTGTCAAACGAAATTTGAACCTTAGGAGTGCCGATGGTCACGGCAGAGGCCTTTTGGTTGAGCGCGAGGGCTGCGCCGAGATCGCGGCGGGGCGATTTCACAAGTATGTCGGCGGGCGGCTGTGCCTGCGGATTGCGCAAGTCGCCTCCCGCATCGTCGCGGAAGAGTCGGAAGATGTTGTCGCCATAAAAGTCTACGAGCAGCGTATGCCCGTCGGCGTAAGTGATTTTAACGGAAGTGGGATTTACCAGTTCGGCTTTGGAGATGGCATCTGCGGCCGCGCGTGCGGTCTGCACGGCATCTGGCGCGTCAGTCGCGGCAGCGGCGCACAGCGCACCGCCCGCACCCGGCAGCAAAGCGACTGCCAAGGCCAGGCAAGCCCTTTTGGTGGACAGGGAAACGTTTTTCATAGTATGTGGGATATATGATAATTATTCGTTAATATGACAAATTTACGCAAATCATGCGGAAAGCGCACTAATCCAAGGCGGAAAAGTGCGCTTTTACAGTAAGCAAGTGCGATTTTAAAGAAAAAACGCGCGGTAAAACGCCGCGCCTACCAGCCCGTCTGCGACCAACCCGCCGCAGAGTACCATTCGGTTTTTTGGAAAGCAAGGTTTAGGTCGCCGTAAGGCGTGAACTTAGCGTTGCGCGTATAGATGTCTTGCGGCACGAATAGAGAAACGCCGGAGTAGGTTGCCAAATCGACCTCCTGGTAGGCTGTGTCCGACGGCCCTATCCAATAGCGCGGCGTGGCGGCCTTGCGCACCACGGCCTGAGACAAGGCTTCGAGAACCGGCGTGCGCAGAGCCTCGTCGGGAAATAGCGCGGTCAATGCCTCTGCGGCATCGTAATAGTGCGGGCGATAGTAATATTTGCGTGCATAAGCGTGATAGTTGGTTGCCGCAGATAAGTCTGCGCTTTTCCTTCCAGCAGCAAGCGACGAAGGCAAGGCAGTGCGTATGGCCGTCGCCAAAGGCTCGAGGGCGGCGGTGCGGACGGCGGAGATTACAATGCCATAGTCGTCGTAATCATAAGCGCGCTCGGGGTCGGTGACATCTGCCAAATATATATCTACAATGTCCTCAGGTGTAGAACTAAACAGCCCGTTGCGCATTTGATGCGTATAGTACGCCCCTGCACCGGGAATGGCCATCGGCGAAGCGATTACCAAATCCGTCACTTCGCGCAGGGCATACGCCACCTCGAGGCTCTGCATCAGGCACGCGTCGAAAAATATATATCGGAAGCGGAGACCGGCTGCCTTAATGGTCTGCGCGATAGTTTCGACCGCCATCTGCGTGCCGTTGTCCGTCGACAGAGAATTTTTCCCCGTGTCGATGCCAAACGAAAGCGGCGTGACTTCCGCGCTCTCCGTAGGCGGCAGCCAGCCGTCGGCGTGCGACCACATCGCCAGCCCGTATTCCTCGGCGGGACAATAAGTCTTCATCAGTTCCAACGCGGCGGCGAGCGTGGCAGCGGCGGTGGAATTGGCATCTTCTGCCCAACGTTTCACCAGTGCCGGTTGCTCATCGCCCGCCCGCAGGGCATAGAGGCGCGGCGCGGCTTTATCGTCAATAAAAAGCATAAGGCTTTGCCCCTCTTGCAGGGCTTCCGCGCCTTTCACTATCTCCAAAGAATCATCGCGATGGAAGTCGTCATGCCCCAAAGAGTTTTGCGCCGCCATATAAACGAGCACCGTGCGTTGCCCCGGTGCGGCAGGCACGGCAAACGGTATCGGCTTGGCGGAATCAGGCGTTTCTGCCTCCTCTTTATGGCAAGCGGCGGCACACAATATTAATATATATATAGGCAGGAGGCGGACGATGCGCAGCATCCTTAAACTATGATTCAGAGAAACCATGATGCTGCAAAGTTAAGCCATTTTGCAGGCTTTCCATACGCGAAAAAGCGTTTTTCTTAGGGAGAAAGGCGTAAAACAACTAAGTTTTGATAACTTTGCATCGCCAAATAGCACAACGTCATGAATTATATTTTCAAAACAGCCCTTTTCGCTGCCGCGCTCGCCCTTGCAGCCTGCGGCGGCAAGACAGGACAGAACGCTGAAACGCAGGATACCGCGGCCGTGCAGCAGGAGGCCGGTCCGCATGCCGACAACGAACTCAACCGCGAATACGTAGCCACGCTCGGCGGACACCGATTTGAAATCAATATCAAGCGCACGGCAGACGCGACTCTGCCCGCCGTGAGCGACGAACTGGGCGGCACGTTCTACGACAACCGCGTGGAAATCACCGCCACGCGCGACGGCGAGGAATTGTTCACGAAACAGTTCACCAAAAGTGACTTCGCCGACTTCGTCTCGGCGGCCGACAGCAAGGGATGCGTGCTTCTCGGCATGGCGTTCGACCAAGAAAATTCCTCTGCCGCCACCCTCCGCTTCGGGGCGCAAATAGGGCAGCCCGGCATTGAGGAAGGGCCCGCCTTCATCGTGGAAATCCCCGCGGGCGGCGGCGCGTGCAGCATTGTTCGCGATATGCGTCAGGACACTATGGGCGAAGAGGGCGAGCAATAAGGCCGCCCCGCCACACAATATTATATATATAGGGTCGCATCTGCGCCCGCCGAGTGCTTGCCAAACCTCGTAAAAAACAAGACAATGAAGACAGATAAAACGTTTGTAAGCCTCCCCTTTATGCTGCTGGGGGTAGTCTTTTGTGTATGCTTGATAGCAGCGAATATCCTCGAAACTAAGCAAGTGACGCTCGGCCCGCTGGAACTTACGGCGGGGCTCATCGTCTTTCCCGTGTCTTACATCATCAACGACTGCCTCGTCGAAGTGTGGGGCTACCGCAAGGCACGCCTCGTCATTTGGTTGGGTTTTCTGATGAACTTTCTCTTCGTGGCGTTCGGCGCGGCAGCCGATGCCTTGCCCGGCGCGGCGTATTGGACGGGCGAGGCAGGCTTCCACGCCATCTTCGGCCTGGCGCCGCGCATCACCGCCGCCTCCTTTGCCGCCTTTCTCACCGGTTCTTTCGTGAATGCCTACGTGATGAGCCGCATGAAGCGCAACGCACCGAAAGGCCAGGGCTTCTCGCTCCGCGCCATCCTCTCCACGGTGGCGGGCGAGAGCGTGGACTCGCTGATATTCTTCCCCTTGGCCTTGGGCGGCGTGGTGCCCTGGCAGGTTCTGCCCATGATGATGCTCACGCAGGTGCTGCTCAAGACGCTTTACGAAATCATCGTCTTGCCCCTCACGGTGCGCATCGTGCGGCTGCTCAAGCGCATAGAGGGCGAAGACGTGATCGACGACAATGTGCGCTACGGCTTTTGGCGCATCACGGATTTGTAAATTCGGCAAATCAATATAATATATCATGCACAGATCTTTCAAATTCCATTTTCCGAAAGCGCACCTCGCGCGGATATTCCGTTTTGTGTATGCTTCCGATAACCCGCAGCGCAGATTGCTTTTCGGCTATGCCGCCTACGCCCTTTTGGGCACGTTGCTGCTGATGCTCCCCTTCTGCCACACGCAGAGCATTCCGTTTGTCGACCAACTCTTCACCGCCGTTTCGGCTTTGTCTACTACGGGCTTGTCCATCGTGGACGTATCTGTCGGCTACACCTTTTGGGGCCAATTGGTCATCTTGCTGCTTATCCAACTCGGTGGCCTGGGCTATATGACTTTTGTGTCTTATGTGATGCTGCGCCTCACGAAGCATTTGGGCAGCGGCGAGGCGCAGATGTTCCGCGCACAGTTCTCCTTCCCCGACAAGATGCAGAACGACAGCATGCTGGGCAATATCGTGAACTTTGCCTTGGGCTTCGAACTGCTGGGCATGTTGCTGCTTTATCCTTATTTCCTGACAAACGATGTGGAAAGCCCGCTGTGGTCGGCCGTGTTCCATTCGGTCTCCGCCTTTTGCACTGCCGGCTTTAGCATTTACAGTGACAATCTCATGCAGTTTCGCGCCGACTGGTACGTCAATCTCGTCATTGCCCTGCTGAGTTATATGGGCGCAATGGGCTTTATCATGATGACGGACGTGTTCCGCAAACTGCGCCGCCGCAGTTACCGCATCTCTTTCACCACGAAAGTCATCGCCGTCATCACCACCGCACTCACGCTGTGGAGCACGCTGCACCTCTTCTTTCTCGAACCCTCTCTGCAATTGCTGCCCTTTGGCGAAAGGCTGCTTACTGCTTGGTTTCACTCCATGTCGGCCATAACGACCGTTGGCTTCAACACTGCCGACACTACGCACTTTGCAAGCGTCACGATGGTGGTGCTGGCCTTCTCGATGTATATCGGCGCATCGCCTTCGGGTACGGGCGGCGGTCTGAAAAGCACCACGCTTTCGGCTATATTCGCCTACACGAAGAACAAGCTCGGCCTGCGCCGCGACATCACCCTCGCCGGCAACAAAGTGCCGCTCTATCGTGTGGACGCCGCCCTGACCACCTTCGTGTTTTATTCGCTTATTCTTATCACGGGCGTTTACCTCATGGTCATCTTCGAGCGCGGCGGCGCAACCTTTATGCAACTCGTGTTTGAGGCCACCTCTGCCTTGGCCACCGCCGGCTTGTCATCGGGCATACTGCCCGCGATGAATGTGGGCAGCAAGCTCGTGCTGATTGTCCTGATGTTCATCGGCCGTCTCGGCGTGCTGACCCTTGGACACGTGATGCTGGTGCGTGCCCACGCGCAAACGGCACGGCACAGCAGCGACCTCGTTGTTTAATCTTTCATCCTCTTACTCGTTTACTTGTCTACTCGTTTACTCGTCTACTTGTTTACTAATCTACTCGTTTACTAAAAATATGATCGACCCTATCAAAAACATCCGCGACGAAGAAGCCCTCGTGGTATTCAGCGGCGGGCAGGACTCAACGACTTGCCTCTTTTGGGCAAAGCGTCACTTTGCCCGCGTCACAGCCCTAAGTTTCGTGTACGGGCAGAAGCACGCCCTCGAAGTAGAACTGGCCGAAAAGATTGCGCGGGGCGCGGGCGTGCGCTTCGAGCGCATGGATATTCCCTTTATCGCCAAACTGAGCCGCAACTCGCTCACTGATCCGTCCATCGTGATGGACAAGGAAAAGCCTGCCGGCACGCCGCCCAACACGTTTGTGCCGGGGCGCAACCTCTTTTTCCTGAGCATCGCCGCCGTGTTTGCGCAGCAGCATGGCATTCGCCACATCGTGACGGGCGTATCGCAGACTGATTTCTCGGGCTATCCCGACTGCCGCGACGCTTTTATCAAAAGCCTCAACGTGACGCTCAACCTCGCTCTCGAAGACCAGTTTGTGCTCCACACGCCGCTGATGTGGCTCGACAAGTGCGAGACGTGGGCACTTGCCGATGAACTCGGTGTGCTCGACCTCGTGCGCCGCGAAACGCTAACCTGCTACAACGGCATTCCCGGCGACGGCTGCGGCGAATGCCCCGCCTGCCGCCTGCGCCGCGCAGGACTGGAAAAATATTTGGCTGCCGCGACTGAATAATATAATTCTCTTTAACCCAAATCAAAATAAATATGCGCGAAGACCTCACCCTCAACGCCCTCGGCAAGAAAACGGAATATCGCAGCGATTATGCGCCGGAAGTTTTGGAAACCTTTGAAAACAAGCACCCCGACAACGACTATTGGGTGCGCTTCAATTGCCCCGAGTTCACCAGTCTCTGCCCCATCACCGGGCAGCCCGACTTTGCGGAAATCCGCATCAGTTACCTGCCCGACCGCCGCATGGTGGAGAGCAAAAGCCTGAAACTCTACCTGTTTAGTTTCCGCAACCACGGTGACTTCCACGAAGACTGCGTGAACATCATCATGAAAGACCTCATCCGCCTCATGGACCCTAAGTACATCGAGGTGACGGGCTTGTTCACCCCGCGCGGCGGCATCAGCATCCACCCTTACGCCAACTACGGCCGCCCCGACACGCCCTACGCCGAACTCGCCGCCTATCGCCTGCGGCAGCACGATTTGTAAACTCGGGGCGATTTGCTTATCTAAAAAATGCGTAACTTTGTGGGCAGAAAAAGCCCTTTTGCTTTATGGGAAAGAAATTGAACGTCGTGGCAAGCCACCTGCGCCGCCACAAATACCTCTGGACCACGCTCGTCTTCTTGCTTATCATCGGCGTGCTCGACGAGAATAGCCTTATCAGTCGCTACCAGTTGCACGCACGCAACGAGGCCACCCGTGCCGAAATCAGGAAATACGAGGAACAATACCAGCGCGACCAGCGCGACTTGCAGGAAATGCAGAATAGTCCCGATGCCGTGGAGCGCGTGGCGCGTATGGACTTGTTGATGAAAACGCCCGACGAGGACGTTTACGTTATCGAGTAGACCATACAATATTATATAGTCTACATTCACAGAAATGAGCCAACTCCAAACCTTACTTTTCCGCATAGGCGGCGTGCTGATGATTATCGGTGCGGCGCTGCCGCTGTTCGTGCCCGCCGTCGCGCCGTATGTCTATACCCTCGGCGCGCTGCTCTTCTGTCCCATACAGATGCTCGACCGCTACGAGGGCAGCAACCCCGTTACGCGCCGTCTGCGCCGCCAGCAACTGTTTGGCAGTTTTGCCTTGCTCGTGGCGGGCGCGCTGATGTTTTTCAGCCTCTACCACATCCCGCCTTTCCGTGGGCGCGAGTGGCAAATTGCCCTCATCATCGGCGCAATCTTTGAAATTGTGCCGGCGTTCAGAATGAAAGAAGATAAATAAATATGTAGTAAACAAGTGAACGAGTAAACAAGTAAACAAGACAAGTTACTCATGTTAATAGAATAAGTAAGACATCTCTGTCTCGTCTACTCGTTTACTGGTCTACTCGTTTACTCCAAACCAGTCTATTTAACACTAAAACCCATAAATATGAAAACCCTCTCTTTGCAACTCAACAAGGCGGCGCAGTTTCTTGCCGCCGACGCAATTGAAAAACTCGAACCGCAGGTAAAGGCCGCTCAAGACGCTCTTGAAAACGGCACCTGCGCCGGCAACGATTTCCTCGGCTGGCTCCACCTGCCCTCTACCACTACGCCCGAACTCGTGGCCGACATCAAGGCCGCCGCACAGACGCTGCGCGAAAACTGCGACACCATCGTTGTGGCAGGCATCGGCGGCAGCTACCTCGGTGCGCGCGCCGTTATCGAAACGCTTTCCAGCAGCTTCGAATGGCTGAGCAACAAGGGCGAAAACCCCGTTATCCTCTTCGCCGGCAACAACATCGGCGAGGATTATCTCTACGAACTCACCGAATATCTCAAAGGCCGCCGCTTCGGCGTCATCAACATCTCCAAGAGCGGCACCACGACAGAAACCGCCCTCGCCTTCCGCCTGCTCAAGAAGCAGTGCGAGGAGCAGCGCGGCAAGGACATGGCGCGTAAGGTCATCGTGGCCATCACCGACGCCAAGAAGGGCGCGGCCCGCGTCACCGCCGACAAGGAAGGTTACACCTCTTTCATCATTCCCGACAACGTGGGCGGACGTTTCAGCGTGCTTACCCCGGTTGGTTTGCTGCCCATCGCCTGCGCCGGCTTCGACATTGAGGCCCTTCTGAAAGGCGCGGCCGACATGGAACGCCTCACGGGCGCCGACGTGCCCCTCGCCGAGAATCCCGCAGCGCAGTATGCCGCCATTCGCAACGCCCTCTATCAGAGCGGCCGCAAGATAGAAATCCTTGCCAACTATCAGCCGAAACTCCATTACGTAAACGAGTGGTGGAAGCAACTCTATGGCGAGAGCGAAGGTAAGGACGGCAAGGGCATTTTCCCCGCCGCCGTCGACCTCACCACCGACCTCCATTCTATGGGCCAGTGGATTCAGGACGGCGAGCGCACCATTTTCGAAACGGTCATCTCTGTGGAACAGCCCACCCACAAACTCCTTTTCCCGCACGACGAGGAAAATCTCGACGGACTCAACTTCCTCGAAGGCCGCCGCGTGGACGAGGTGAACAAGATGGCAGAGCTCGGCACGCAACTGGCGCACGTGGACGGCGGTGTGCCCAATATTCGCATCAGCGTCGAACGGCTTGACGAGTACAACGTAGGCCAGTTGCTCTACTTCTTTGAAATTGGTTGCGGCATCAGCGGTCTGCTGCTCGGTGTCAATCCGTTCAACCAGCCGGGCGTTGAGGCTTACAAGAAGAATATGTTTGCCTTGCTCGGCAAACCCGGTTACGAAGCCGAGAGCCAAGCCATTAAGGCAAGACTTTAAGAGGGTAGGGCGCAAGAGCGTTACGCTCTGGCAGGAATCGGGGCAGAACTGTGCGTCTTTCCTTGAAAATCGGGTCAAATGCTGCCCGAAAAGCGCAGGAAAAGGCATAAATCCTGCCCGATTCCGAAAAATCTATATGCACATGTATTACGAACACGCGATACAGAAATATAAAGAGCAGCACAACCTTGCGGCGTTTCGCCCCAAGGCTGTGCTGTTTGACATGGACGGCGTGCTCTTCGACTCCATGCCCAATCACGCCCGCTCTTGGGCAAAGGTGTGTACGGAGTACGGGTTGGAGATGACGCCCGAAGAGGCTTACATGCACGAGGGCCGCACCGGCGCTTCCACCATCAACCTCCTCGCGCAGCGTTACTGGCACCGCGATGCCACTGAAAAGGAAATCAGCGACATCTATGCCGAGAAATGCCGCCTCTTCAACGCCTGTCCCGAGGCGGGGCGTATGCCCGGCGCCATGGAGTTGCTCACGCAGGTCAAGGCAGCGGGGCTGACCATCGTGGTCGTCACAGGCAGCGGCCAGCAGTCACTGCTTTCGCGCCTCGAAAGCAATTATCCCGGCTTCTTCTGCCCTGAACTCATCGTGTCGAGCAAGGACGTCAGCCGCGGCAAACCCGATCCCGAACCTTATCTTATGGGTTTGCAGAAGGCAGGCGTGCGTGCCGAGGAGGCACTTGTGGTGGAGAACGCGCCGCTCGGCGTGCGTGCCGCCGTGGCTGCCGGCATTTTCACCGTGGCGGTAAATACGGGGCCTTTGCCCGAGCATGCGCTGATAGGGGAGGGTGCCAACCAACTTTTCCCCTCGATGCAGGCTTTTGCAGATGCCTGGCAGGATTTCTTTGCCTGCTTCTGATGTCATTTTGATAAAAATAACCATGACTTTTTCGCTGTCTCGCTGCCGCGAGGCAGCGTTTTTTTGTGCCGCGTCCAATCATCTTGACAAGCCTGCCATATATGAAACTTATTAAAATGTCAACTAACGCAACCTTTTTATGTTAAAAACGCGGGCATCGTTTAATAAATTTGCTCCTCAAAGAGGCTTTGCCTATAAGTAACGCCTAACTTTGCCCACATGAAGAAGTCCACAATTTGGTTAATCGCTTTCGTGATGGGTGCATCGTTTCTGGCGTTGCTCTACATGCAGACCCGCTATCTCGCGGAAGTGATAGAAATACGCAAAGAGCAGTTCGACGAGTCCGTGCGCCATAGCCTCTATCTCGTGGCCCGCAATCTCGAGCTCCGTGAAACGCGTGCCGGACTTGAGGCGGAACTGAAAACTAAAGGCCATGCCGCAGGCGACACGCTCGGCAAGGCGCAATCGGCACCCGCCGCCATGCACCAAGGTGCCGACGAACTCTCGCTGCCCGCCGACTCCAACGTGACCGTGCCGCAGAAATTCTTCTTCGCCAAGCGCCGCCGCCTGCCCGTTGACGAGGCCTTCCGCGACAGCGTGCGCCAGCGGTACATCTACCAGCGCGGGCTGCTCGACGAGGTGGTTTACGACATTCTCTATCAAACCAACGAGAAGCCCCTTGCCGAGCGCATAGACTTCTCACTGATGGACCACGACCTACGCACCTCCCTCAAAAGGAACGGCATCGACATCGACTATCATTTTTACGTCACCACCTCCGACGGGCGCGAAATCTACCGCTGCTCCGATTATACGGCCGAGGGCGAGGACTTCACCTACAAGCAGGTGCTCTACCCCAACGACACGCAGGAGCAGATGGGCTTGCTCTACATACACTTCCCCGAGATGCAAAAGTACATCTTCTCAAGCGTGCGCTTCATCATCCCCGCCATCGTCTTCACCCTCGTGCTGCTCATCGCCTTCATTTTCACCATCTACACGATATTCCGCCAAAAGCGGCTCACGGAGATTAAGAACGACTTTATCAACAACATGACCCACGAGTTCAAGACGCCCATTTCCACTATCTCCCTGGCGGCGCAGATGCTCGGCGACGGCTCTGTGACGAAGAGCGAATCGATGCTCAAGCACCTCTCGGGAATCATCGTCGACGAAACGAAAAGGCTGCGTTTCCAGGTGGAGAAAGTGCTGCAAATGTCGATGTTTGAGAAAAAGGCCGACACCTTCAAGCGCAAAGAGCTCGACGCCAACCGCGTCATTCAGGACATCGTCACGACCTTCCGCCTCAAAGTGGAAACCGCCGGCGGCACCATCGACGCACACGTGGAAGCCGCGAAGGACATGGTGTTTGTGGACGAGATGCATTTCACCAACGTGGTGTTCAACCTCATGGACAACGCCATAAAGTACAAGCACCCCGACCGCCCCTTGCAGCTCCGCGTCTCCACCGAGAGCACCGACAGCCGCTACATTATCCGAGTGGCCGACAACGGCATCGGCATCAAAAAAGAGGACCTGAAAAAGATTTTCGAGAAATTCTATCGCGTCCACACGGGCAACCGCCACGATGTGAAAGGCTTCGGCCTCGGGCTGGCCTACGTGAAGAATGTGGTCACCGCCCTCGGCGGCAATATCCACGCTGAAAGCGAATACGGACGCGGCACCACCTTCATCATCTCCCTGCCGCTGCTGAAATAATCCAAGAAAATATAATTACTAACTCTTAAGTAAACAAGTATACAAGTAAACGAGTAAACAAGACAAGTTACTCATTTAAATATATATATCACAAAACATCTCTGTCTCGTCTACTTGTTTACTAGTTTACTCGTTTACTAAAAAAATGAACTTTTAAATTCAAAACGATTATGGAAACGAACTTCAACGACGAAAAGATGAGCATCCTGCTCTGCGAAGACGATGAAAACCTCGGTATGCTGCTCCGCGAATATCTGCAAGCCAAGGGCTACAACACAGAACTCTACCCCGACGGCGAGGCAGGCTTCCGCGCTTTCAGCAAAGGAAAGTACGACCTCTGTGTGCTCGACGTGATGATGCCTAAGAAAGACGGCTTCACCCTCGCCAGAGACATCCGCCAGATCAACGACGAAGTGCCCTTCATCTTCCTCACCGCCAAGACGCTCAAGGAAGACATCTTCGAGGGATTCCGCGTAGGTGCCGACGACTACCTCACAAAGCCCTTCTCCATGGAAGAACTCACCTTCCGCATCGAAGCCATTTTGCGCCGCGTGCGCGGAAAGAAGTCGCGCGACCGCGTGGTCTACAAAGTAGGCAGTTTCACCTTCAACACGCAGAAGCAGACCCTCACGCGCGGCGAGGAGGTCACCAAACTCACCACCAAGGAGAGCGAACTCCTCCGCCTGCTCTGCATTCACATGAACGAAGTGCTGCAGCGCGACTACGCACTCAAAACCATCTGGATCGACGACAATTACTTCAACGCCCGTTCCATGGACGTCTACATCACGAAACTGCGCAAGCACCTCAAGGACGACGAGAACGTAGAGATTATCAATATCCACGGCAAGGGTTACAAACTCATCAGCTCCGAGCCGGAGTAAACGATCACCCCTTGCGGTAAATAAAATCAGGGACGTATCAACCGATACGCCCCTGATTTTTTATGTTTACTGCTCAAACACCGCCTCTATCTCCGCCACATACATCACGTGCATCGAGCCGCCGGGGCGGTCGTTGTACCAGCGTTCGAGGCACGCCGTGTCGAGAAACTCCTCCGGCTTCATCGGCGAGCGAAACAACTTGCGGCATTGCAGCGTAAGGCGTGCCTGCTCGAAGCCCACGGCATCGGGCGCGAGCGTCACGGGTCGCAGGCCCGTGGCGGCTATCTTGTCGCAGTCGCGCCCCGACTTCGTGCCGCAGAAGTTGAGAATATCGCGGTGCTCCTCGCCGAGAAACGAGAGCGTGAAGCGTTCCTCGCGTTCCACAAACCCGAACGTGTGCCGCTCCGGGCGTACAAACACGAATGCCACGGGCTTATTCCACAGCCAGCCGATGCCGCCCCACGATGCCGTCATCGTATTGAAGTTTTCGGGCGTGCCCGCCGTCACCAGCATCCATTCTTTCCCAATCAGGTGCAGCGCGTCTTCGCGCGTCAGTGTTTCAATCGTAGTTTTCTTCATTGCAGTCATAATTTTCTTCTGTCTGCAAAATTACGCACATAGGAGCAAATAGAAATTATCCGGCAGCAAAATTCCATTTGCTCCTTTATATTTTTTGCAATCTCCGAGCAATTTTTTCCTATCCTAAAAGATGTTTTTTGTTGAGGCTGTGTCGTAATTAAAGATTACGGCGCAGCCATATTCGTTATATGTTTCCGAGGCAGATACACAGGCGCAACGCGCCGATTAATGCCGTTTCGCCGCAGGTGCGCACTACGTGGAGCGCGGGTTGCAGTTGCGCCCACTGGCAGAGGGGCAGGGAAGAGGTGATTTCAAGGTCGGTCTCGTGTCCGTCGGCATAATAGGCGCGGCTCACGCCGATGCCCAATGTGCCGCCCCGCCGCGTCAGTCCGTCGAGCAGCAGTCCAGCAGCCCAGTGTCCGCGTGCTGCGTTGAGCCTGCCTATCCGTGTGCCGCCCGTGGCGAAGAGCGCGAGCGTGGTGCGGCGCATCTTGAAGAGGGGCTGGTCGATGCTGGCCCACACGCTGCCGCCCCCGATGAGTCTGCCCGTTTCTTCGTCGGCTTGCTGCCCGGCAATGTAGCCCACCACGTAGGCAGGCTGAAAGGCGCTGTCGTCGTCGCCGTCCGTCCCCTTGCGGCGCGGCAGCCAGTCGGGGCTGAACGTCACGCTGCCCATGGCGGCGAAGCCGTCGCTCTTGGGGCAGAAGCGAAACTGGCGGCTGAGGCGGTCGGAGGCCGTGCCGTTGTAGATGCTCTGCCTGATAAGCCAGCGGTCCGATGGGGCTATTTCGGCGTGTATGCCGAGGGCGGCTTCGGGATATACGCCGATGGCGAAATTGTCGCCCGCCTGCGGCACGCAACCGTAGGAAGCCCCCGTGAAGAGCGCGGCGCAGTCGGTGTTGAAATAGTCTTCGTCGGCCTGCCGCAGCCCGAAATACACAAAGCCTTTAACCTTCTTGTCCCACTCATGGCGCAGCCCGAGATGGATGAGGCGGAAGGCGCGGTTTTCGGCGTTGATGTTGCTGAAGTCCTGCAAGTCGTCCGCCACGGCGTGCCCGATATGCCCCGTTGCGAGCGCGCCAATCTCGGCGCAGCCGCCGCGCCAGGTGTCCACGTCCATGCCTGCTGAGAGCAGGTTGATCCACCCCGTGCGTCCGTCCTTCAGGTTCCATTGCCCCTCGCTCATGGCGTCGGCGTGCCAGTGTATGCGCCGCGTGCAAACGCTGTCGGCATCATGCGCGGCGGCGGGGGAGGGGAGGGTGAGCAGGAAAAGGGGGAAAATGATGTTACGGAAGTGCATAGTTTAGTTTTTGTGTTGAAATGTGTTTGCGTTTATGAGGGGATAAAAACCGATAAAAACAACTTGCGGTTGGTGAAGCCCTGTCGGGTCTGCCGCAGGGCTTCACGCCGAGCCAAAAGCGTTCGCTTTTGCTCGCCCTTAATCCCTGCGGCAACGGCCGTTAGTAAACGGCCGCTTCACCGACCGCAAGGGAAAAACCATTAAAAACCCGTGAGACCTTGTGGTGATATAAGATGAGTGCTGTGCGGTTTTTCTCGGTTTTTCCCTTGTTCTGTGTGAAGCGGGCGGGAACCGACCGCAGCCTTGTGCAGAATGCGCGAGGCGTGAGCCGCTTCCGGCTCACAGGCTCGGACATTCTGCGCTAAGGCGTGCCCTTTGGGCTTCACACAGAACAAGTTGTTTTTACTGGTTTTTATCTAAAGAGCATATACGTTCCCCACGCCGCGAGATAGGCTATGATTGTGGTGTATGCCGCGGCAAAGAGGGCGTAGCGCCAGCGTCCGCTCTCGCTGCGCACGGCGGCGATGAAATGGGCTTGTGTTTTGCGGGGATAAAAACCGATAAAAACAACTTGCGGTTGGTGAAGCCCTGTCGGGTCTGCCGCAGGGCTTCACGCCGAGCCAAAAGCGTTCGCTTTTGCTCGCCCTTAATCCCTGCGGCAACGGCCGTTAGTAAACGGCCGCTTCACCGACCGCAAGGGAAAAACCATTAAAAACCCGTGAGACCTTGTGGTGATATAAGATGAGTGCTGTGCGGTTTTTCTCGGTTTTTCCCTTGTTCTGTGTGAAGCGGGCGGGAACCGACCGCAGCCTTGTGCAGAATGCGCGAGGCGTGAGCCGCTTCCGGCTCACAGGCTCGGACATTCTGCGCTAAGGCGTGCCCTTTGGGCTTCACACAGAACAAGTTGTTTTTACTGGTTTTTATCTAAAGAGCATATACGTTCCCCACGCCGCGAGATAGGCTATGATTGTGGTGTATGCCGCGGCAAAGAGGGCGTAGCGCCAGCGTCCGCTCTCGCTGCGCACGGCGGCGATGGTCGCCATGCAAGGGAAGTAGAGCAGGGCAAAGACCATGTAGGCCAGAGCGGCGGCAGGCGTTGTGGCAGTTTGCAGCGCGGCGGCGAGGCGCGTTTGCGAGGCATCGCCGGCATTGTCGGCCTCGGCGTCGTCCTCGGGACATTCGTAAAGCACCCCGAGCGTGCTCACCATGAGTTCCTTTGCGCCCGTGCCGGCCAGGATGCCCACGTCCATGCGCCAGTCGAAGCCCAGCGGACTAAACACGGGCTCCATAGCGTGCCCTATGTGTCCCAGATAGGACTGCTCCTGCTGCTGCGCCTCCGTAAGATGCTCTCCGCCGCGCGGGAAGTAGCCGAGCAGCCACACGGCGATGCTTGCCACGAGGATGATGCCGCCCATCTTGCGGAGGTATTGCCGTCCCTTCTCCCACGTGTGGCGCAAAACGCTCGCCGCTTGCGGCGCACGGTAGGGCGGGATTTCCATCACGAACGAACTGTCCGCGCCTCGGCGATAGCAACGGTTGAGCACGGCTGCTGCGGCAAAGGCTATGGCGATGCCGAGGGCGTAGAGCAGGCACATCACGTAGACCGCCTTGTCGGGGAAGAACGCGCCGCAGAGTATCACGTAGACCGGCAGCCTCGCCGAGCACGACATGAAAGGCAGCACCAGCATCGTGAGCAGCCGCGCCTTGCGGTTCTCTATCGTGCGCGTGGCCATCACGGCCGGCACGTTGCAGCCGAAGCCCATGAGCATCGGAATGAACGACTTGCCGTGCAGCCCCACGCGGCTGAGCAAGGGGTCGGCCAGCATGGCGGCGCGGGCCAGGTAGCCCGAGTCTTCGAGCAGGGTGATGCAGAGGTAGAGGATGAGGATATTGGGCAGGAACACGATGACGCTCCCCACGCCGCCCAGCACGCCGCTGACCAGCAGGTCGCGCAGGAAGCCGTCGGGCAGCGTGCTTTCCACCCACTCGGTCAGCAGGCCCACGCCGCTGTCAATCCAATCCATGGGATACTGTCCCAGTTCGAAGGTGAGCCAGAAGGCGCAAAACATCAGCGCGGCATACACGAGGTAGGCGTGCAAGCCGTGCGCCGTGAGGCGGTCGAGCAGGCGCGTGGCGCGGTCGGTGCGCCCCTCGTTGCGCTGATAGATGCCCGCCACGATTTTCGAGATGCTGCGGTAGCGGGCGGTATTGATATTTTTCACGTCGCGCGGTTCGTTCTCTCCGGCCTGCGCGGCTACCGGCTCGCAGGTGCACTCGGCGCGCTCGATGGCTGCCCGGAGGGCTTCCGTGATGCCCTGTCCCGTGCGTGCAATGGTGGTCACGCAGGGCACGCCGAGCCTTTCGCGCAGCCGTGGCAGGTCGAGGCGGCTGCCGCTTTGCGTGAATTCGTCGTACATGTTGAGCACGCACACCACGGGCTTGCCCATCGTGCGCAACTGCATGGTGAGCAGCAGGTTGCGCTCGAGGTTGTTCACGTCGATCACGTTGAGCACCACGTCCACCTTGCCTTTCGCCAACTCGTGCATCACGTATGCCTCGTCGGGGCTGAAAGAGTGGAGCGAGTAGGTGCCGGGCAGGTCGATGACGCGCAGTCGGCGGCCGTCGAGTTCGGTATGTCCCTCCACGCTCGTCACGGTCACGCCGGCATAGTTGCCCGTGCGTTCGTGTCCGCCGCAGGCGGCGTTGAAGAAGGCCGTTTTGCCGCAGTTGGGGTTGCCCACGAGGGCGATGGTCAGTGCGTCCTCGCAGGTGTCCTTATGCTGATGCGTGCCGCCGCATGAGGGGCAGCCCACGGCGCAAGCCGCTACGTGCGGCTCTGCTGCGGGCAGAGCGGTAACGGCAGGAGCGGCGGCCGGTGCCTCTGCCTCGTCGGCGGGCGGTTCGGGCGATGCGCTTACGAGTGCCGCCTCGCTGCGCCGCAGCGAAACCATCTGGCCCAGCACCCGGAACACGATGGGCGAGCCGAGCGGCGAGGCATACAGCCTTTCCACGCGCTGCCCGCGCACGAGTCCCATCTCTTCGAGGCGCATCTGCAATGCGCCGCCCACGCCCACGCTTTCCACGTAGGCCATCTCTTTATTTTTTAAGTCTGAAAGTGTCATTGTTCAATGCATAATTTTTCGAGTGCAAAATTACTGCTATATCGGCAAGCGTGGAATACCTTTTTTTGTGATTTTCTGCGCCGGCGCGGGGCGCGGTATCCCTAAACGTGGGTATTATGGGGCGGGAAAGGGGGCCTGTCCTGTAGCGTAGTGCCTTCCAGGCACATCATGCGTTCTGCCCCCATCCGAGGACTTCGTCCCCGGCATTCTATGCTTATATGCAAGTAAAACTGCAAAAA
>ERZ809074.121-NODE-121-length-130897-cov-47.433171_pt1 | contig 130897 bp, 115 predicted proteins | sample MGYA00520795_ERZ809074 | MGnify/ENA primary metagenome ERZ809074 (study PRJEB31570, sample SAMEA3212989) | Homo sapiens | biome: human-gut; feature: human gut; material: fecal | place: Sweden | collected 2011 ... | reverse complement strand
CTGTTTGTGTGAAGTGATTCACATCTGCCGTGTCAGTGGGAGCGCATTATAGGGAGTTCGCCGGAAGTAGCAAGCGTTAAAATATAAAAATCTTATCGACCGCTCATTATTTGAACTTTTCGCTAATTCATCTTCTTACCATTAAAGGCGCAATCCCAGTGTTCATGCGGCCTGCAGCGCAATTTACGCTAAGTTCGGTTTTTGGCGAAAATGTGATTTTTCTCTCTTACCCAACGCCATTATCGCGCCGATGGTGAATTAAGCACCACTCTTGACCCACGACAATGCGCCCGCCCGGCCCTCATTTCTATAATCAGGCCCGTTTCTTCTTACTGGTAATAATCGATGGCTTATCAACTCAACATTAACTGGCCCGAGTTTTTAGAAAAATACTGGCAGAAACAGCCGGTGGTATTAAAAAACGCGTTTCCGGACTTCGTCGACCCGATTACTCCGGACGAGCTGGCCGGATTAGCCATGGAGCCGGAAGTCGACAGCCGGCTGGTCAGCCTGAAAAACGGCAAATGGCAGGCCAGCAATGGTCCTTTTGAACATTTCGACGGGCTGGGCGAAACCGGTTGGTCCCTGCTGGCCCAGGCGGTAAACCACTGGCATATGCCGGCCGCCGAGCTGGTGCGCCCGTTCCGCGTACTGCCGGACTGGCGCCTGGACGACCTGATGATCTCCTTCTCCGTCCCCGGCGGCGGTGTCGGCCCGCATATCGATCAGTATGACGTCTTTATTATTCAGGGCATGGGCAGCCGCCGGTGGCGCGTGGGTGACAAGCTGCCGATGCGTCAGTTCTGTCCGCATCCGGCACTGCTGCACGTCGATCCGTTCCCACCGATCATTGATGAAGATCTGCAGCCGGGCGACATCCTCTATATTCCACCGGGATTCCCGCACGACGGCATAACCCACGAAACCGCCCTGAACTACTCCGTCGGCTTCCGCGGGCCAAACGGCCGCGACCTGATCAGCAGCTTCGCCGACTATGTGCTGGAGAACGATCTCGGCGACGAGCACTACAGCGATCCGGACCTCACCTGCCGCGAGCATCCGGGCCGGGTTGAAGAGTATGAACTCGAACGTCTGCGCACCATGATGATCGATATGATTCGCCAGCCGGAAGATTTCAAGCAGTGGTTCGGCAGTTTCGTCACCACCCCGCGTCACGAGCTGGATATTGCGCCGGCGGAACCACCGTATGAAGAAGAGGAAGTGCTCGATGCGCTGCTGGGTGGTGAAAAGCTTTCCCGCCTGAGCGGCCTGCGCGTTCTGCATATCGGCGACAGCTTCTTCGTGCATAGCGAACAACTCGACACCACCGATGCCGAAGCGCTGGATGCGCTGTGTCGCTATACCTCATTAGGCCAGGAAGAGCTCGGCAGCGGCCTGCAGAATCCGGCGTTCGTGAGCGAACTGACGCGGCTGATTAATCAGGGCTACTGGTACTTCGAAGAGTAAGAGAGTCGCGATACTGCGGGCAGCCGCCTGGCGCTGCCCGGTTTCTTTTATGACTCATCGTCAGTAAAGAGCTGTTCAATCGATTTGGTCGGATAAAACAGTAAGTTACTATTTTCATCCACGAGCTGTATAAACCCCAGACGAAGATAGAATGCTTTAGCCTTCTCATTAAGGGCTTCAACAAACAATCCGTAGATACCAACGGCTTTAGACGCTCCCCACACCACTCGCATCGCATGGGCAACCAACATCTCTCCCCAGCCCTGCCCCTGAACAGATTTATCAATGGCCAGCCGCCCGAGGGTTACGCTTGGCGCATTTTGATACGGGATTTTCTTTTGCTGAGTTTTAGACGGCAACATGCCTCGCTCGAAACAACTCCCCGATAAGGTGTAATAACCCAGCAACCTGGGAACGGTATCCCCGGAGACCAGCGCATAACCCCTTAAGATTTGTCCATCGTGCTGCCGCTTGAGGTGCTCTTTTAAAAACGTATTCAGCGCTTCCTCGCCGCAATCAAATCCAGTGATATCGTAGCTGAACGCATCGGCAATCATCTCAATCGTCAGTTGCTGCTCCATTAGCTCTACCTTACCTGGTTTGTAGACGCTTCGCTGCACGTTTCAGTCGATCATTCGGGGCTGGCGGTTGGGTAATCGCCTCCATCACCAGGCTCCATGATTGCTCATTGAGGACCATTCTGCGGTGCTGCTCAATCACTTCCGCAGCACGTTCTGAGGCACTGGCAACCACAAACTGGGTAATCGTCTGATTCGAAATTGCCGCAGCTTCCTCGATGATGCTCTTATCATCATCGGTTAATCTCAAATCTATACGCTGCTTTTTAAGTGCGGGCATACGTTTTCTCCGGCCTGTTGCAAACTTCATGTACGGTTATTTTCCGTACATTTAATATAGCGACAGAAAGCCACATACTCAACTATCACTCGCGGATTGCGCCTATTTCGGCAACACCACAATAAACCGCGTCGAGCGCAGATCGGACTGCGCCGCCACGCTGCCGTGGTGGGCTCCGACAATCGATTTCACAATCGCCAGGCCGATGCCGCTGCCCTCCCCTTTGCGCTGGCGCGAGGGGTCGACGCGATAGAAACGGTCAAACAGTCGTGGCAGATGTTCAGCGGCAATCGGCGTACCGGGGTTCTCCACCACCAGGCGTACCGTCTCCGCGCTTTCGCTCAACTGGATGGTCACCGCCTGCCCGGCCGGCGTATAGCGGATCGCGTTCGACAGCAGGTTGCTGATTGCCCGCCGCAGCATCAGCGGATCGCCAATCACCCGGCAATGGCTACCGACAAAACGCAGCGCCACCGCCTTCTCTTCCGCCCACGCCTCGAAAAACTCAAACACTTTATGCACTTCCTCGGCCAGATCCAGCGCCTGTTGCTCAGGGATCAGCTGGTTATTATCCGCCTGGGCGAGGAACAACATATCACTGACCATCCGCGACATCCGCGAGAACTCTTCGAGATTGGAATACAACACCTCTTCCAGCTCCTGCTGGCTGCGGCTCTGGCTTAAGGCGATTTCGGTTTGCGTCACCAGGTTGGTAATCGGCGTGCGGATTTCATGGGCGATATCGGCGGAGAAGTTGGACTGGCGGGTAAAGACATCCTCTATGCGCTCCAGCATATGGTTAAACGACAGCGCCAGCCGCTCCAGCTCGACAGGCACCGCCTGCGGGTCAAGGCGCACATCGAGATCCCGCGAGGTAATATTCTGGATCTGGCGACTGATCTGGCGGATCGGCTTATGCCCCTGGTAGACCACAAACAGCACGATGGCGATGATCAGCAGGCTGATTATCGACGCCGCGGAGATCAGCTTCGCTTTCAGCTCATTAATATAGTGCAGGTGAAAATCGATGGATAAGGCCATCAGCAGATGGTACGCCGGTTTACCGTCCGCCTGCTTGCCCAGCGGCAGCATGATCAACCGCCAGGCGCGGGTCTCCAGTGGATGATTATCGTGCGCCATTGCCCGCGGCTGCGGGTCGGTCCATGAAATCACATTCCCGTCACGGAGCTGCATCGCCAGCCCCGGCGTACTCAGCATATGGCTGAGATCCGGCCCGTTGGGCGACTGGAACAGAATATTGCCCTGGCCATCGTCCAGGCAGATGAAGACGTTGGCGTAGCCCGCAATGATATTCTTCACGATCTCCAGCCGCCGCGCCTGCGGGTAGTCAGCGTGGTCGAGGACCGTCTCCAGGGTGGTGCTGAGCTGTCTGAGATCGTGAACGTCGCGCTCTTCAAAGTGGGCCTTCACCGAATGGATCATGATCCAGGTGAAGGCAAAGAAAGCAATGATGGTGGCGAGGCTAATAAAGAAGGTCAGCCGGGTGGCCAGGGAAAAGGGGCGCTTAGCGGCCATCCGGCACCTCAAGCATATAGCCTACGCCGCGCACGGTCTGGATCAGCTTCGGCTCGAAGTCGTTATCAATTTTGGCGCGCAGCCGCTTCACCGCCACGTCAATGGCGTTAGTGTCGCTGTCGAAGTTCATATCCCACACCTGCGAGGCAATTAACGACCGCGGCAGCACCTCGCCCTGATGACGCAGGAAGAACTCCAGCAGCGTGAATTCCTTACTGGTCAGGGTGATGCGGGTGGCGCCGCGCGTCACCTTGCGGCTGACCAAATCGACGCTGAGATCGGCCGCCTGAAACTGGCTTTCGACGATGACCGCCGCCCCGCGGCGCAGCAGAGTACGCACCCGCGCCAGCAGCTCCGCAAAGGCGAACGGTTTTACCAGATAGTCGTCAGCGCCCAGCTCCAGCCCCTTCACCCGATGCTCAATGGTGCCCAACGCGGTAAGCAGCAGGATCGGCATGCCTTTCCCGGCGGCGCGCAGCATGCGCACGATATCCCAACCGTTCACATCCGGCAGCATGATGTCGAGGATCAGCAGATCGTAATCGCTGGTCATCGCCAGGTGATAGCCGTTGAGGCCGTTATCGGCCAGGTCGACGACGAAGCCGGCCTCGGTGAGCCCTTTGGTCAGGTACTCTCCGGTTTTCTTCTCATCTTCGACAATCAAAATCTTCACGGCAGGCTCCTTCACGCGCGCTTTGTGCGGGTATTCAATTTTAGAGGAGCGCCTCCGGATAGCAATGAAATATCAGGAAAATGACAGCTTTGTCATTTTCCCGTCACGCCCTGAACAGAGCCCGCTACGTAAAGTAGCCGCCATGGATAAATCGTCGAAACTTATGCCGCCATGCGCTCAATACAGCTACTTACCCTCAGCGTGATATTTGCCTTAACCGGCTGTCTCTCGCTCGCTCCGGACTACCAGCGCCCTGTCGCGCCGGTGCCGCAGCAGTTCTCACTCAGCCAGAACAGACTGGTTGCCGCAACGGCGGGTTACCAGGAGACCGGCTGGCGCACCTTTTTCGTCGACCCGCAGGTGAAAAGCCTGATTAGCACCGCGCTGACCAACAACCGCGATCTACGGATGGCGACGCTGAAAGTGCAGGAAGCCCGCGCCCAGTACCGGGTGACCGACGCCGACCGCTACCCACAGCTTAACGGCGACGGCAGCACCACCTATGGCGGCAAGCTCAAAGGCGACACCACCACCAGCAGCGATTATACCGCCGGCTTAAACCTCAGCTACGACCTCGATTTCTTTGGCCGGCTGAAAAACCTTAGCGAGGCCGACCGACAGAACTTCTTCGCCAGCGAAGAGGCGCGGCGCGCAGTGCATATCCTGTTGATTGCTAACGTTTCACAAAGCTACTTCAACCAGCGGCTGGCGGCAGCGCAGCTGCAGGTGGCCAACGATACCTTACAGAACTATCAGCAGTCTTACGCCTTCGTTGAAAAACAGCTGCTGACCGGGAGCACCACCGTGCTGGCGCTGGAGCAGGCGCGCGGCATGATCGAAAGCACCCGCGCCGATATCGCCAAACGTCAGGGCCAGCTGGCGCAGGCCAATAACGCCCTGCAGCTGCTGCTCGGCAGCTATCAACATCTGCCGGACGATAGCGCCAGCAGCGCCGTGGACCTGCAAGGCGTAACCCTGCCGCCATCGCTCTCCTCAGCGATCCTCCTGCAGCGGCCAGATATTCTGGAAGCCGAACACAGCCTGCAAGCGGCCAACGCCAACATCGGCGCCGCGCGGGCGGCCTTCTTCCCGTCGATCACCCTGACCAGCTCGCTCTCCGGCAGCAGCAGCGAACTCTCCAGCCTGTTTAACGCCGGCGGCGCAATGTGGAACTTCATTCCCAAAATCGAACTGCCGATTTTCAACGCCGGGCGCAACCAGGCCAGCCTCGATCTGGCGGAGATCCGCCAGCAGCAGCAGGTGGTCAACTATGAACAAAAAATCCAGTCCGCCTTTAAAGAGGTGGCCGACGCGCTGGCCCTGCGCCAGAGCCTGGCCGATCAAATTGCCGCGCAGGAGCGCTATCTCGCCTCGCTAAATATAACCCTGCAGCGCGCCACTGCGCTCTATCGCCACGGCGCGGTCAGCTATATCGAAGTCCTGAGCGCCCAGCGCGATATTTTCACCACCCGACAAACCCTGCTGGAACTCAACTATTCCCGTCAGGCGAATGAAATCACCCTGTTCACCGCTCTCGGCGGCGGCTGGATGGAATAACCCAAGGAGTCCCGAACATGAATTCACTATCTAAAATCGCCCTGTTCACCCTGCTCTCTGGCGCGGTGTTCGCCGCCCAGGCCGCCGACCCGCACGCCGGCATGGCGATGCACGAGCAGCCCGCCGCCGCGCAGGCGCAAAGCATCCGCGGCAAAGGCGTCATTAAAGCTGTTGATATGGATAACAAAAAAATCACTATCGCCCACGAGGCCATCCCGGCGGTGAACTGGCCGCCGATGACCATGCGCTTCACCATCACCCCGCAGACGCAGCTCAACAATGTGAAGGATGGCGACAGCGTGGATTTCACCTTCGTTCAGCAGGGCAACCTGTCGCTGCTGCAGGATATCCGCGCCCAATAACGGCCCGGCGACGGTAGGCCCCTCAACAACTGAATGGACGACACATGGCATCCCTGACACTTAAAAATACGGCGTTGATCCTCGGCAGCATGCTGATTGGCGGCGCGCTTACCGCGGCGCTGTACGCCCGATGGGCTCCGACCCACTCTGCCGCTCCGGCGGCCGAGCAGCAGCGTAAAGTGCTGTTCTGGTACGATCCGATGTACCCGAACACCCGCTTCGATAAACCGGGTAAATCGCCGTTTATGGATATGGATCTGGTGCCGAAATACGCCGATGAGGAGCATGCCGCCGCCGGTGCGCCGGGGGTGCGTATCGACCCGACGCAGACCCAGAATCTCGGCGTAAAAACCGCCGCGGTCAGCCGCGGGCCGCTGCGCTACGCCCAGACCTTCCCGGCCAACATCAGCTATAACGAGTATCAGTACGTGATTATGCAGGCGCGGGCGGCGGGCTTTATCAATAAAGTCTATCCGCTGACCGTCGGCGACAAAGTCAAGCAAGGCACGCCGTTACTCGATCTGACCATCCCCGACTGGGTGGAAGCGCAGAGCGAATATCTGTTGTTGCAGGAGACCGGGGGCACCGCCACCCAGGTCGAGGGGATCCTCGAGCGTTTGCGCCTCGCCGGAATGCCGGATGACGATATCCGCCGCCTGAAAACCACACGTAAAATCCAGACCCGCTTTACCCTCAAAGCACCGATCGATGGCGTTATTACCGCCTTCGATCTGCGTGCCGGAATGAACATCGCCAAAGATAATGTGGTGGCGAAAATTCAGGGCATGGATCCGGTGTGGGTCAGCGTGGCGGTTCCGGAATCCATCGCCTGGCTGATTAAAGACGCCTCGCAATTCGCCATTCAGGTTCCCGCCTGGCCGGGAAAAACCTTCCGCATCAACAAATGGACGATCCTCCCCAGCGTCGATAGCGCCACCCGCACCCTGCAGCTGCGCCTGCAGGTCAACAACCCGGATGAAGCGCTGAAGCCGGGAATGAACGCCTATCTGCAGCTGACCAGTGAAAGCGCCCCAATGCTGCTGATCCCCTCCAAAGCGCTGATCGACAGCGGCAGCGAGCAGCGAGTGATTACCGTGGATAACGAGGGGCGCTTCGTGCCGAAACGCGTGCAGGTATTCCATGAATCCAATGGCGTTACGGCCATTCGCAGCGGGCTGCAGGAGGGGGAGAAAGTCGTCGCCAGCGGCCTGTTCCTGATCGACTCGGAGGCCAATATCGCCGGCGCGCTGGAGCGCATGCGCGCGCAGGCCCCTGATGCCGCGGCCTCTGCCGCCCACGCGCACTAAGGAACGGAACCATGATTGAATGGATTATCCGCCGCTCGGTGGCCAACCGCTTCCTGGTGATGATGGCGGCGCTGTTTCTCAGCATCTGGGGAACCTGGACCATCATCCACACCCCGGTAGACGCCCTGCCGGATCTCTCTGATGTACAGGTGATCGTCAAAACCCGCTATCCGGGGCAGGCGCCGCAGATCGTCGAAAACCAGGTCACCTGGCCGCTGACCACCACCATGCTGTCAGTCCCCGGCGCCAAAACGGTTCGCGGCTTCTCGCAGTTTGGCGACTCCTACGTATACGTGATTTTTGAAGACGGCACCGATCCTTACTGGGCGCGCTCGCGGGTGCTGGAGTATCTCAACCAGGTGCAGGGCAAACTTCCCGCCGGGGTCAGCGCCGAAATGGGCCCGGACGCCACCGGCGTCGGCTGGGTCTTCGAGTACGCGCTGGTCGACCGCAGCGGCAAGCACGACCTCGCCGAACTGCGCTCCCTACAGGACTGGTTCTTAAAATATGAGCTGAAAACCATCCCTAACGTCTCGGAAGTGGCGTCGGTGGGCGGCGTGGTCAAGGAGTATCAGATTGTCGTCGACCCGATGAAGCTGACCCAGTACGGCATCAGTCTCGGCGAAGTGAAATCGGCGCTGGACGCCTCTAACCAGGAGGCGGGCGGCTCTTCCGTCGAACTGGCGGAAGCCGAATATATGGTGCGCGCCAGCGGCTACCTGCAGACGCTCGACGACTTCAAAAATATCGTGCTGAAAACCGGGGATAACGGCGTGCCGGTCTATCTCGGCGACGTCGCGCGGGTGCAGATTGGCCCGGAGATGCGCCGCGGTATCGCCGAGCTTAACGGCGAGGGCGAAGTCGCCGGCGGCGTGGTGATCCTGCGCTCCGGCAAGAACGCCCGCGAGATGATCTCGGCGGTCAAAGCGAAGCTGGCGTCGCTGCAAAGCAGCCTGCCGGAAGGGGTGGAAGTGGTCACTACCTACGACCGCAGCCAGCTTATCGACCGCGCCATCGACAACCTCAGCTACAAGCTGCTGGAAGAGTTTATCGTCGTCGCCCTGGTCTGCGCCCTGTTCCTGTGGCACGTGCGCTCGGCGCTGGTGGCGATTATCTCCCTGCCGCTCGGCCTGTGCTTCGCCTTTATCATGATGCATTTCCAGGGGCTCAACGCCAACATCATGTCGCTGGGCGGGATCGCCATTGCGGTGGGGGCGATGGTCGATGCCGCCATCGTGATGATTGAGAACGCCCATAAGCGGCTGGAGGAGTGGGAGCATCAGCACCCGGGAGAGAAGCTCAGCAACGACATCCGCTGGAAAATCATTACCGAGGCCTCGGTGGAGGTTGGCCCGGCGCTGTTTATCAGCCTGCTGATCATCACCCTGTCGTTTATCCCGATTTTCACCCTCGAAGGCCAGGAGGGCAAACTGTTCGGCCCGCTGGCCTTCACCAAAACCTGGTCGATGGCCGGGGCGGCGCTGCTGGCGATCGTGGCGATCCCGATCCTGATGGGCTTCTGGATCCGCGGCAGGATCCCGGCGGAGAGCAGCAATCCGCTGAACCGCTTTTTGATCCGCATTTATCACCCGCTGCTGCTGAAGGTCCTGCACTGGCCGAAGACCACCCTGCTGATCGCGCTCCTGTCGATCCTGACGGTTGTCTGGCCGCTTAACCGGGTCGGCGGCGAGTTTCTGCCGCAGATCAACGAGGGCGACCTGCTGTATATGCCGTCCACGCTGCCGGGGATCTCCGCTGCGCAGGCGGCGGATATGCTGCAGAAAACCGATAAGCTGATCATGACGGTGCCGGAAGTGGCGCGGGTGTTCGGCAAAACCGGCAAGGCCGAAACCGCCACCGACTCGGCGCCGCTGGAGATGGTAGAGACCACGATTCAGCTCAAGCCGCAGGATCAATGGCGACCGGGGATGACCATGGAGAAGATCGTCGACGAGCTGGATAAAACCGTGCGCCTGCCGGGACTGGCGAACCTGTGGGTGCCGCCGATCCGCAACCGCATCGACATGCTCTCCACCGGCATCAAGAGCCCGATTGGCATTAAAGTTTCCGGCACCAACCTGGCCGATATCGACGCCATCGCCGAACAAATTGAAGGGGTGGCGCGCAGCGTGCCGGGAGTCACGTCGGCATTAGCCGAGCGGTTGGTCGGCGGGCGCTACCTCAACATTGATATTCATCGTGAGAAGGCGGCCCGCTACGGGATGACCGTCGGCGACGTGCAGCTGTTCGTCTCGTCCGCCATCGGCGGGGCGATGGTTGGCGAAACAGTGGAGGGCGTCGAGCGCTATCCGATCAACATCCGCTACCCGCAGAGCTATCGCGACAGCCCGGAGACCCTGCGCCAGCTGCCGATCCTCACGCCGCTGAAGCAACAGATTGTCCTCGGCGACGTGGCTGAGGTGAAAGTGGTCACCGGACCATCCATGCTGAAGACCGAGAACGCCCGCCCGACCAGTTGGATCTACATCGACGCCCGCGACCGCGACATGGTGTCGGTAGTGCACGATCTGCAGCAGGCCATCGGCAAGGAGGTGAAGCTGAAGCCGGGCATCAGTGTGTCCTACTCCGGGCAGTTTGAGCTGCTGGAGCGCGCCAATCAGAAGCTGAAGCTGATGGTGCCGATGACGCTAATGATTATCTTCGTGCTGCTGTATCTGGCGTTCCGCCGCGTCGGCGAAGCGCTGCTGATTATCACCAGCGTGCCGTTCGCCCTTGTGGGCGGGATCTGGTTCCTCTACTGGATGGGGTTCCATCTGTCGGTGGCCACCGGGACCGGCTTTATCGCCCTGGCCGGGGTGGCGGCAGAATTTGGCGTGGTGATGCTGATGTACCTGCGCCATGCCATCGAGGCGGAGCCATCGCTGGAGAATCCGCAGACTTTCAGCGTCGATAAGCTCGACGAGGCGCTGTACCAGGGGGCGGTGCTGCGCGTGCGGCCAAAGGCGATGACCGTGGCGGTGATTATCGCCGGCCTGCTTCCGATTTTATGGGGCACCGGCGCCGGTTCGGAAGTCATGAGCCGTATCGCCGCGCCGATGATTGGCGGGATGATCACCGCCCCGCTGCTGTCGCTGTTTATCATTCCGGCGGCGTATAAGCTGATGTGGCTGTCCCGGCATCGGGGCAAGCGTAGCCAATAGCCCGCCGCGTTTACGCCGGTCCGGGAAATTGGCTATAGTGGCGCCATTCTTCTGGCCGGCGTGAACGTCCCTATGAATCTGAACCTGGTATGTTATTCCCTGCTGCTGCTCACCGCCGTGGGCAGCGCCCTGCTGCCCTACCCGCTGGCGATGTGGTTTTTACTGAGCAGCCTTCTGACATGGCTTATCTATGGCGCCGACAAGCTGGCGGCGCGCAAAGCATGGCGCCGGGTGCCGGAAACCACGCTGCTGGTGCTGGGCCTGGCGGGAGGCTGGCCGGGGGCCATCCTCGGCCAGCAGTGCTTTCGCCATAAAACGCAAAAGCAGCCCTTCCGGACGCGGTTTTTCATCAGCGTAGCGCTCAACGTGGCGGCGCTGGCCGGGCTGTACGTGGTTTATACCCATCTGCTCAGCCGCTAAGCGGCGAGGCTAGCGCGGCGTCTGGCGGATCCACACCAGGCGATCGACGTCAAAGCCCAGCTCGCGCGCGGTATTCAGGTAATCCTGCTTCACCGCCGCCGGAATGGTGGGGGTGCGCGACAGGATCCACAGATAGTCGCGGTTGGGGCCGCTGACCAGCGCGTACTGGTAGTCGCCGTCCAGGCGGATCACGTTATAGCCGCCGTAGAACGGCCCGAAGAACGACACCTTCAGCGCCGCGGTGGTGGGGGCGCCGGTGAAATAGGCTTTTCCGTCGCTCTCATTCCAGCGTTTTTTGACCGGGTCATAACCGCGGTTGACGACGCTGATCCCCCCATCGCTGCGGGCGCCGTAGGTGGCGGTCACCTGCTCCAGGCCTCGCTCGAAGCGATTCTCCAGGCGAGCGACCTCATACCATTTTCCGAGGTAACGGCTGGCGTCAAACCCGCTAATCGGCTGAACGCCTTTCGGCGGCGTGGGCGATTTACAGGCCACCAGGGTTAACGCGATAGCGACGCCAGTGACAACAGGCCATAGCTTCATGAGAACTCCTTTCATTTACGCGGTTGGGGAAAGTGTAGTGCAAAGCCACTACACTTCACGCCAGCCGTCGTGATTCGTAGTATATTGAGAATATTCTTTGTTAACAGGTGGCCTCCATGCCTTACTCCATCGGCGAATTTGCCCGACTATGCGGGATAAATGCGACCACGCTTCGCGCCTGGCAGCGCCGCTACGGCCTGCTTAAGCCGCTGCGCACCGATGGTGGACACCGTCTGTACAGCGATGACGACGTCCAGCAGGCGCTGAAGATCCTCGACTGGGTGAAAAAAGGGGTGCCGGTCAGCCAGGTGAAACCCCTGCTGTCGCGCCCCGGCGCGCGGCGCACCAATAACTGGTTGACGCTGCAGGAGACCATGCTGCAGCGGCTGAAAGAGGGAAAAATCGAGTCCTTGCGCCAGCTGATCTACGACGCCGGGCGCGAATATCCGCACCAGGAGCTGGTAACCGAAGTGCTGCGTCCACTGCGCAGCCAGGTCTCCGCCAACGTGCCGGCCATCATGACGCTGCGCGAAATTCTCGACGGCATCATCATCGCCTATACCTCGTTTTGCCTCGAAGGCGACAAGAAGGCGCCCGGGGACAACTTTCTGATCACCGGCTGGCACCTGACCGACGCCTGCGAAATCTGGCTTGAGGCGCTCAAACGTACCGGCCAGGGCCATCGCATCGACGTCCTGCCGGTGCCTCCCGCCGCCCTGGCGCCGGAGATTTTTCCCCAGCGCAACTGGCTGCTGGTCACCAGCGGCAAACTTTCCGCCGCCCGCCAGAGGCAGGTCGAACTCTGGCAGCAGCAGGTCGTCTCCCTCGAGATAATTCCGCTCTAACCCCCCTGTTTTAACCTACATCCCCTCTCTGAGACGCCAGCGCCCGGTGGCGCGGCGGGCTCACGCTTGCCCTTTGCACCACCCGCGATTTTCACTCCTTAAAACACCAATCATAACAACATGATTTTTAACACAAATAAAATATATTTTTCTACAAACTTGGACAAATAATTTTATTTGTGTAAGTTTTAAGTATGCCATTACGCTACCGTATCTAGCCAGGATGTGATCCATGAGCACCTCGCCGTCCGTGATTCGTCGTTTCGTTGAGTACTACGCCGGGCTGGATGCACAGCCGCCCGCGGCGCTGGCCACGCTGTACCATCCGGACGCGACGCTGAGCGATCCTTTTGGTCAGCATCAGGGGCTGTTCGCCATTCAGCGCTACTTTACCCATCTGCTGGCCAACGTGGAGCAGTGCCGGTTCACCATCGACACGCCGCTTTGCGACGGCCAGCGGTTCGCCGTGACCTGGACCATGCACTGGTCGCATCCGCGCATTGCCGGTGGAGAAACCCTGGCCCTGCCGGGCTGCTCGATGGTGGACATCGCCGGGGAGCAGGTTCTCCATCAGCGCGACTACTACGACGCCGGGGAGATGATCTACGAGCATCTTCCCCTGCTGGGCTGGGCGGTACGCGGCGTGAAGCGGAGGGTGCGCTCATGATGACGGTGCTCATCACCGGCGCCAGCTCCGGGATCGGCGCCGGCCTGGCGAAATCCTTCGCGGCGGATGGCCATCTGGTCATCGCCTGCGGGCGCGATGCGTCGCGCCTGGCAGCGCTCCAGCAGCTCAGCCCCAACATCAGCGTACGCCTGTTCGATATGACAGACAGGGACGCCTGTCGCCAGGCGCTGACAGGCTGTTTTGCCGACCTGATCATTCTCTGCGCCGGGACCTGCGAATACCTCGACCACGGACAGGTGGATGCCGCCCTCGTGGAGCGGGTGATGGCCACCAACTTCCTCGGGCCGGTGAACTGCCTGGCGGCGCTGCAGACGCAGCTGGAGGCTGGCGATCGGGTGGTGCTGGTCAGCTCCATGGCGCACTGGCTGCCCTTCCCGCGCGCGGAAGCCTATGGCGCCTCCAAGGCGGCGCTGACCTGGTTTGCCAATAGCCTGCGTCTGGACTGGGAGCCGAAAGGGGTCGCCGTCACGGTGGTCTCTCCGGGCTTCGTCGACACCCCGCTGACGCGCAAAAACGACTTCGCCATGCCCGGCCGGGTGAGCGTGGATCGGGCGGTGGCGGCGATCCGCCACGGTCTGGCGAAGGGCAAAAACCACATCGCCTTCCCCACCGGTTTCAGCCTGGCCCTGCGTCTGCTGGCCAGTCTGCCATCGGGTATCCAGCGCCTGCTGTTGCGCAGGATGGTGCGCTCATGAATATCGCCATCATCGGCAGCGGCATCGCCGGGCTGACCTGCGCCTGGCGACTGGCCGGACACCATCAGGTAACGCTGTTCGAAGCGGGCGCCACGCCGGGCGGCCACACCGCCACCGTGGATGTCGCCACGCCGCAGGGCACCTGGGCCATCGATACCGGATTTATCGTCTACAACGATCGCACCTATCCGCGCTTTATGGGCCTGCTCAGCGAGCTGGGGATCGGCGGGCAAAAAACGCAGATGAGCTTCTCGGTCCACAACCCGGCCAGCGGCCTGGAGTACAACGGCCACAGCCTGACCTCGCTCTTCGCCCAGCGGCGCAATCTGCTGAAGCCGGCCTTCTGGGGACTGCTGAGCGAGATCGTCCGCTTCAACCGCCTGGCGAAACTGGCGCTGACCGAGGCGCTGGATCCAGGCGCGACGCTGGAGAGCTTCCTCACCCGCCACCGCTTCAGCCCCTTCTTCGCCCGCCACTATATTCTGCCGATGGGGGCGGCCATCTGGTCGTCGTCGCTGCAGGAGATGCGCCGCTTCCCGCTGCCGCTGTTTTTGCGCTTCTTTGAAAACCACGGTCTGCTGGATATTCGCGATCGTCCGCAATGGTACGTGGTGCCCGGCGGTTCCCGGGAATACGTCCGCGCCCTGCTCGCCAGGCTCGGCGATCGCCTGGACCTGCGGCTCAACGCGCCGGTGCAGCAGGTGGAGCGCCACCCGGCGGGAGTTATCCTGCGGCTGGCGTCCGGGGAGGCGCATTTTGACCAGGTGATCTTCGCCTGCCACTCCGCGCAGGCGCTGGCGATGCTGGCGGCGCCCACCGATTCCGAACGAGAAGTCCTTGGGGACATCGGCTGGCAGCGCAACGAGGTGGTGCTGCACAGCGATCCGCGCTGGCTGCCGGAGCGCCAGCGCGCCTGGGCCAGCTGGAACTATCGCCTGAGCGACGGGGATTTGGCCCGGGCCTGCGTCACCTACAACATGAATATTCTCCAGGGGCTGCCTGCGGGCGCCCCCCTGTTCTGCGTCACTCTGAACCCGGACGCGCCAGTGGACGATCGCTATGTCTGGCAGCGCTTCGTCTATGAGCATCCGCTGTTTAACCCGCAAAGCTGGTCGGCCCAGCTGCGGCGCGAAGAGATTAACGGCCAGCAGCGGAGCTGGTACTGCGGGGCCTACTGGTACAACGGCTTTCATGAGGACGGGGTGCGCAGTGCGCTCGACGTGGTGCAGGGCATCGCCGCGGCGGAGGACAACTGAAATGAACAGCTGCCTCTATCAGGGCGTCCTGCGCCACCGTCGCCTGCAGCCGAAGGCGCACCACTTCGTCTACCGCCTGTTTATGGCCTGGCTTGACCTCGACGAACTGGACAGGCTGCCTGAGGCGGGCATCCGCCGCAACCGCCTGGCCGCCGCCGCCTGGTACGACGCCGATTATCCGCTGGGCGCGCCGCTGAAGGCTCAGGTGCTGAACCGGCTGGAGAGCCTGACCGGCTGCCGCCCGGCGGGCCGCGTGATGCTCCTGACCCAGCTGCGCTACTTCGGCTTCCATTTTAATCCGGTCAACTTTTACTACTGCTATGACGAGGCCGACACCCTGCGCTGGGTGCTGGCCGAAGTGCGCAACACGCCGTGGAATGAGCGTCATTACTACGCGGTGGACGGCCAGCAGGCGCGCCCGCTGGAGAAAGCCTTTCACGTTTCGCCGTTTAACCCGATGGACATGGTCTATCACTGGCGCTTCAACGCGCCGGGCAAAACGCTGCACATGCACATTGAAAACCATCAGGCCAGCAAGGTGTTCGACGCCACGCTGGCCCTGAGCCGCGTGCCGTTAACCCGCGCCAACCTGCGCGGGCTGCTGCTGCGTCTGCCGATGATGACCCTGAAAACCGTCCTCGCCATCTACTGGCAGGCGCTGCGGCTGTGGCTGAAGCGCGTGCCGCTGTACAACCATCCTGTTAGCAGGAGTGAACGCTCATGACCGATCCCGTCTTTGCGCTTGAACCCGATGTGCCGCGCAACGTGCGGCTCGCGCGCTGGCTGCTCTTTCGTCTGTTGAGCGGCCTCCGCGAAGGCTCGCTCACCGTGCGCGAAGGGGCGCAGACTTTTCATTTTGGCGACCCCGCCGCCGCGCTGCGCGCTGAGGCGCGGGTCTGCACGCCGGAGGTGTACTGGCGTCTGCTGACCGGCGGCAGTCTCGCGGCGGCCGAGGCCTGGATGGACGGCGACTGGGAGAGCCACCAGCTGACGGCGCTGTTGCAGATCCTCGCGCGCAACGGCGAGGTGCTGGGGCGTCTGGAGCGCGGCTTTCGTCTGCTGGGTAAGCCCGTCGCCCGCCTGCGCCACTGGACTCGACGCAACACCCGCGCCCAGGCGCGGGAGAACATTGCCGCCCATTACGACCTCGGCAACGAATTTTATGCCCACTTTCTGGATGACGACCTGCTCTACTCCAGCGCGCTGTTTACCGACGACCAGCAGGATCTGACCCAGGCCCAGCGGGCCAAGATGGCGCGTCTGTGCGACCAGCTGGCGCTCAACCCCGGCGATCATCTGCTGGAGATTGGCACCGGCTGGGGGGCGCTGGCCGAATACGCCGCCCGCCATTACGGTTGCCGGGTCACCACCACCACCCTTTCCCGGGAGCAGCACCGCTGGGCTACCGAGCGCATGGCCCGCGCCGGGCTGCAGGATCGCGTCGAGGTGCTGCTCTGCGACTACCGCGATCTGCGCGGCGATTACGACAAACTGGTGTCGGTGGAGATGATTGAGGCGGTGGGCCAGCGCTACCTCCCGGCCTTCTTCCGCACCTGTCAGGCGCGCCTGCGCCCGGGCGGTAAAATGGCCCTGCAGGCGATCACCATTCAGGATCAGCGCTATCGCGACTACAGCAAAAGCGTCGATTTTATCCAGCGCTACATCTTCCCGGGCGGCTTTTTGCCCAGCATCACGGCAATGAGCGAGCTGATGACCCGCCATACCGATTTTGTGGTGCGCAACCTGTTCGACATGGGCCCGGACTATGCCCGCACGCTGGCGCACTGGCGGCAGCGTTTTACCCACGCCTGGCAGGATATTGAAAAGCTCGGCTTCGATGAGCGCTTCCGCCGGATGTGGCTCTACTACTTCGGCTATTGCGAAGCCGGATTTAACGCCCGCACCATCAGCGTGGTGCAGCTCACCGCGGAGCGGGTATGACACGCCCGGCGCAGCACTTGCTGATGGCCCTCGCGTTCGATGTTTACTGGACGCTGGTGGTGATGTTGCGCGAGCGCGGCCTGCTGATCTGGCTGACGCTGGCCATCTTCGCCTGGCTGCGGTTGCCGGCGACCAGTCGTCCGCCCGCCCTGCTGCTGGCCGCGGCGGGCTGCGGGCTGGACGCCTGCTGGGCGCTGGCGGGGCTGATTGATTTTCGCGGCGACAGCCTGCTGCCCCTGTGGATGGTGGCCCTGTGGCTGATGTTCGCCGTCGTCTGGACCCGACTGACCCGCACCGCGACGCTTCCCGGCTGGGTGCTGGCCACGGCGGCGACCCTCGGCGGCCCGGTGGCCTACCTGATCGGCGCTCGCCTCGGAGCCATGACCCTGCTGGTGCCGACGGCGCTTGCTGTGGCCGCCATGGCCTGCGGCTGGCTGGTGATCATGCTGCTGTTCCATCTGGGGATGGGGAGGCAAAAATGAGATTCGCCCTGTTACTGCTATGGCTGACCGTCCTCGCCCCGGCGGCCCACGCCGCCGACTGGCTGGCGTGGCGCCGCGTCGGCGAGGCGACCCTCACCTGGGGGCCGTTCACCGTCTATCACTCACAGCTGCGCACGCCCAATGGTCGGTATGACGGCCCGCAGCAGGATCGGGCGCTGATCATCACCTACCAGCGCGACATCGATCGCGAGGCGCTGGTGGACGCCACCCGCGACCAGTGGCAGGCGCAGGGTATTCTGCAACAGGAACCGCGTAGCGAAGCCTGGCTGCGCATGCTGCAGGGGATCTGGCCGGACGTCGCGCCGGGCAGCCAGCTGGCGTTCGTGGTCCGCGGCGGCGAGGGGCAGTTCTGGTACCGCGCCAGCGCCGCACAGACCGCCTTTACCCCGCTCGGCCCGCGCCAGTCGGCGGCGTTCAGCACCCGCTTTCTCGCCATCTGGCTCGATCCACGCACCACTTATCCCGAACTGCGTCAGCAGTTGATCGGAGGTACACCATGAAACGCATTCTGACCCTTGGCCTGGCGCTGCTGATGCTGATGCTGATGCTCGCCGGCTGCAGTACCGAGGTCACGGAGTACCGGCAGCAGCAGCCCGCCCTCGACATCTTTCACTATTTTCAGGGCCGAACCGAGGCGTGGGGGATGGTGCAGGATCGCAACGGCAAGCAGCTGCGCCGCTTCCATGTTGAGATCGATGGCGACGTCGTCGGCGACACCCTGACCCTCCATGAGCGCTTTGTCTATGACGACGGCGAGAAGCAGCAGCGGGTATGGCGCATTCGCCGCACCGGCGATAACCGTTATCAGGGCACCGCCGGGGATATCGAAGGGGTGGCCAGCGGCCAGGCGGCAGGCAATGCCTTTCACTGGCGCTACAGCATGAACGTCGAGGCCAGCGGCAGCCGGTGGCTGCTGCACTTTGACGACTGGATGTTCCTGCAGGATGGCAGCCATTTATTTAACAAAACCGAGATGAAGAAATTCGGCATTACGGTCGCCACCGTGACCCTTTTCTTTACCCGAACCACAGCAGAAGAGAGGACAGCGCCATGAACACGCAACCTGTCATTGGGATCAGCGGATGTTTAACCGGCTCAGCCGTGCGATTCGACGGCGGGCATAAGCGTATGGGCTTTGTGATGGATGAGCTCGCGCAGTGGGTGGCGTTTAAACCCGTCTGCCCGGAGATGGCGATCGGCCTGCCCGTTCCCCGCCCGGCGCTCCGCCTGGTGCAGACCCCGGTCGGGGAGATCCGCATGCGCTTCAGCCACGCCCCGCATGAGGATGTGACGGAGAAGATGGCTGATTTCGCCAGCGCCCACCTGGCAACCCTGGGTGAGCTGTCGGGCTTTATCGTCTGCGCCAAATCGCCGAGCTGCGGGATGGAGCGCGTGCGGCTGTATGATGAAAAAGGCAATCGCGGGCGTAAGGAAGGCGTGGGGCTGTTTACCGGCGCCCTGATGGCGCGCTACCCGTGGCTGCCGGTGGAAGAGGATGGCCGGCTGCACGATCCGCTGCTGCGGGAGAATTTTGTCGAGCGCGTTTTCGCCCTGCATGAACTCAACGCCCTGCGCGCCCGCGGCCTGACCCGTCACGGTCTGCTGGCCTTTCACAGCCGCTACAAGCTGCAACTGCTGGCTCATCACCAGGCGGGCTACCGGGAGATCGGCCCGTTCGTCGCCTCGCTGCATGAATGGGAGGATCTGGAGGCGTTCTTCGAGGTTTACCGCGAGAAGCTGATGGCGATCCTCAAGCAGCCCGCCTCGCGGAAAAACCACACCAACGTGCTGATGCATATTCAGGGTTATTTCCGCGACCAGCTGAACAGCCGCCAGCGCGGCGAGCTGCGGGAGGTGATCCTCAACTATCGCGCCGGGCTGCTGCCGATCCTCGCCCCGCTGACGCTGCTTAAGCACTATCTGGCCGAGTATCCGGATCGCTACCTGCAGGCGCAGAACTATTTTGACCCCTACCCGCAGGATCTGGCCCTGCGCCTGACGGTGAACTGAGGGAGTTGGCCTGAACCAGCTGCCCGGCGGCGCTGCGCTTGCCGGGCCTGGGGTGGGAGCCCGCAGGAAGGAACGTAGGCCGGATAAGGCATTTATGCCGCCATCCGGCATAAATGGAGCGCACCAGTCGTAGCCCGGCTAAGCGTAGCGCCAGCCGGGAACGCTCCTTCGACAACGCTATCGCATCAGAACCACGCCTCAAACATTCCGCCGACGTTCAGCGAATCCAGCTGCTGGTCCTGGGTGCCGTTTACCTTCGCGGTGTGCTCGTTATCCACCTGGCCGCCGGTCACGTAGAAGCGCAGCATCGGGCGGAATTCCGGCCCCATGCCGATGGCGATGTTCTGCGACAGCGTCAGCTTCCAGCCGTGGTTATCCCCGCCCTGGTCGTAATCCACGCGCTGGTAGCCCGCTTCCAGCCAGGTGGAGTGCACGTCGTTCCAGAAGTACATCGGCCGGACGATGGCGCCGTAGTTTTTGCGGTTGTCGGTGTTGTCCTTGCCGTTGTCGTAGTCGTGGAAGGCCAGCAGATATTCCACCTGCGCCTGCTGGGTGAACTTATGGCTGCCCTCGAAGCTGGCGTAGACCGTGGTCAGGTCGTCGGTTTTGTTGTAGACGCTGTTATCCGAGTTGTCGGAATAGCGCAGGATCACCTTGTTTACTCCGCTGTCGTTGGTGTGGCTCAGCACCAGGCCGCCCTGCCACGCTTCGAGACGCGCGTCGCTGTCCACCGCCTTCGAGTCAAAGCCGTAGTTGGCGTACACCTCGACGTCGATCGGCCCGGCCTTGATGTTGTGGGTTTTGGTGGTCAGCGCGTAGTGGCCGTTGTCGCCGGTGTCGGAGCTGCCGGTACAGGTGATGCGCGACGGGTTGGTCTCATCGGCCATCACTTCCGGGCTACAGGATTTCACCTGCGAGACCGCCGCCACGTCGAACTGCACGCCGCCGATATCAAAGTTCTTCACCCCGGCGCCCTGGCCGTCGTGGTTCATCCAGAAGTAGTCGTTGATCCCCTGTTGCGGACGCTGGTGGAAGTCGCGGCCGGCCCAGATATAGGCGTTGGGGTTGGATTCCAGCACGTTGGTGACCCCGACGTAGGCCTTCTTCAGGTTAACTTCGTCGCTCCAGTGGTCGAACATCACGTTAAGATCCCAGATAGCCCCCTGCGCGCTTTTGAAGGCCTTGCTGATCTGGAATTCGCCGCCGTTGCTTTCGTTGCCCAGACGGCCGATCGCCGAGGCGCCGTTATAGGAGCCGTCGACGCCGACATATTTCTGGTCGCCGGTCTGGAAGTGGGCGCCATAGCGGGCGTAGCCGCTGAACTTGAGGCCGAACGGAATGGCCATATCCGGCGAGGCGGCGGTGGTTTCCGGGTTAGTAATCACGTCGACCTTTTTGTTGGCCGCGGCGTCGATTTTCGCCTGGCGGTCGGCCAGCGCTTTATCAACGGCTTTGGCGACGATGGCGTCGATCTGTTCCTGAGTAAATTCTTGCGCCATTACAGAGGTAAGCGGAAAAAACGCGGCGATAACCGCCATGGTTAATGGAAGCTTTTTTATCATTGTCATGAGTTTCTCAATATAGGTTAATTTTATTCAGACAATAACCAGCCTATTCTGAGCTGACAGAATATGTCGCTATCATCAGAACAAGTTATTTTTTATTTTGTACGGTCACAGAGGCGTTACACAATTATCGTTACCCTTCCTCCTTCGCTGATATTAAACAGGTGGTCTTTCGCCACTGACAAAAAAAACACAGCACGAACCAATAAACGCTATTTCCCGGCAGCGGATAGACGGCGCAATACATGCCCCCGCAGGGGCATGTCAGCAAAAATTAACCAAAGATATAGGTATTGACGAGATTTTCGAGTAATTCCTGACGCCCGCTCTGAGGCTGCGGATTCAGATTATGCTGCTCAGCGTATCGGGCAATATTATCCAGCGACATCTGCCCGGTCATAATTTTCTGCCCCAGCTCGCCCTGCCAGCCGGCATAGCGTTTTGCCAGACCCTGATCGAGCTTGCCATCCTCAATCATGCGCGCGGCCAGCTTGAGGGACAGCGCCATTACGTCCATGGCGCCAATATGGCCATAGAACATGTCGTATTTGTCGGTGCTCTGCCGACGAACTTTGGCGTCAAAGTTCAGGCCGCCGGTGGTGAATCCCCCGGCTTTGAGGATCTCATACATCACCAGGGTATTTTCTTCCACGCTGTTCGGGAACTGATCGGTATCCCAGCCGAGCTGCGCATCGCCGCGGTTGGCATCAACGGAGCCGAAAATGCCCAGCGCGATGGCGCTGGCGATTTCATGGTGGAAAGAGTGCCCCGCCAGAGTGGCGTGGTTGGCTTCAATGTTCACCTTGATCTCATTTTCCAGACCAAACTGCTTCAGGAAGCCATACACCGTCGCGACATCGTAATCGTACTGATGCTTAGTGGGCTCCTGCGGTTTCGGCTCGATAAGCAGCGCGCCGCCAAAGCCAATCTTATGCTTGTGCTCCACCACCATCTGCAGGAAGCGGCCAATCTGCTCACGCTCCTGGCGCAGATCGGTATTCAGCAGCGACTCGTAACCTTCGCGGCCGCCCCACAGCACATAGTTTTCGCCGCCGAGCCGGTGGGTGGCATTCATGGCGGTCACTACCTGCGTGGCCGCCCAGGCAAATACCTCCGGATCGGGGTTGGTCGCCGCTCCGGCGCCGTAGCGCGGGTGGGTAAAGCAGTTGGCGGTGCCCCACAGCAGTTTCACGCCGGTTTGCTGCTGTTTCTCCGCCAGCACCTCGGTCATGATGGCGAAATTATGCAAATACTCTTTCAGCGACGCGCCTTCTGGCGAGACGTCGACATCATGGAAGCAGTAATACGGCACGTTGAGCTTGTAGAAAAATTCAAACGCCACGTCCGCTTTGCGTTTGGCCATTTCCAGCGCATCGCCCGCGGCCTGCCAGGGACGCTCAAACGAGCCGGCGCCAAACATATCCGCGCCATTCCAGCAGAAATTATGCCAATAACAGGCGGCAAAACGCAGATGATCGGCCATGCGTTTTCCCAGCACGATTTCATCCGGATTATAGTGGCGAAACGCCAGCGGATTATCGGTTTTGGGTCCGGCAAAGCGAACGCGATCAACCTGGTCGAAATAGGTTTGCATGATGAACTCCGAAATTGAGAAACAGGAAAATTAACAACTGTGACACATCGTGTATTCTCATCGTCGGTTGCTCAATTACGTTATTTCACTCGGCGATTGAGAAAATGCTCAAATGTGAGCCATCTCGCAAATAAAACTATTTTAAATATCTCGCTTCGCGCGCGTATAGCGTACAATTCCTGGGGAATTCAGGTATCCATACCAAATTAAAATGCCGGTTTTGTCGCAATGCCTGCCTGCCCAAAAATTAGCGGCGGATAACGGTTCAACGCAGGCGATACAGGCCTTTGCTTCGAGGATCACAGAAGTAAAAAAACATAATTACGTAATTTAAAAACGTAATAGATTCTTCCAGGTCAACTGTGTCAGAAAGTGTTTCACCTACACAAAACAAACCGGAGTCTGCTTAGAATGAGTAAAAACATAATGCACAGTCGGCATGATGAATATCATAAATTAACCCGTGGAGAACGAATTGGTTATGGCATGGGCGACTTTGCGCAAAACCTTGTTTTCGGCACAATTGGGGGTTTTCTGGCTTTGCATATGCTGACGGTAAATACCATCAGCACGGCAACGGCAGGCTTTATTTTTCTTTTTGTCCGTATCATTAATGTGTTTTGGGATCCGATGGTCGGAACCTACGTGGATAAACGAACCTCGAAAGCAGGGAAATATCGTCCGTGGCTGTTACGAGCCGGCGTGCCGCTGGTGATCCTGTCGGCATTACTGTTCGCGCCAATCCCAGGGGTGAAAGGTTCGGTGGCTTTCGCCTTTATTATTTATCTGGCGCTGGACCTGGTTTATTCCTTAGTCAATATTCCCTATGGCTCGCTGAATGCGTCGCTGACCCGCGACCCGGAATCGATCGATAAGCTGACCAGTACCCGCATGATGCTGGCCAACAGCGCCAACCTGCTGGTCTATACCCTGTTCCCGATGTTTGTGCAGATGGCGGCGCCGAAAGATCGCAGCCTGAAAGACACCGGCTTTTTTGGCCTTGAGCTGAATCTCGGCAACTATACCGATCCGTCGGCGAACTACGCCTGGTTCGGCGTGTACGCCATCTATATGATCATCGGCGCGGTGGCCCTGTTTATCTGCTACAAATGCACCAAAGAACGCGTTGTCGCGACCGCCGAGCAGACCGCCAACGTCAAAACTACCGACCTTTTCCACGAGCTCAGACATAACCGTCCGCTGGTTATTCTCGGCATGTTCTTTATGCTGGCCTTTACCTTCATGTTCTTCATGAACACCGTTAACGGCTTCTTCAACCAGTTCGTCGTCGGCCACTCCGAATGGATGGGCGCCGTGGGCCTCGTCGCGTCTATTCCCGGCATCGCCTTCCCGGTGTTCTGGCCGAAACTGAAAAAAATCTTTGGTAAAAAAGGCTTCTTCCATCTGTTCCTCGCCATGTTCATCGTCGGCGAACTGCTGACCTACGTCTGGTCCCGCGAAGGGATGCACGACGCCCTGTGGCTGGCCTACATCGCCACCTTTATTAAACAGTGGGGCTTAACCTCCGCCACCGGCTTTATGTGGGCGCTGGTACCGGAAGTTATCGCGTACGGCGAATTAAAATCGGGCAAACGCAATGCCGCCATTATCAATGCCATTATGGGACTCTTCTTCAAGATCGGCTTCACCATCGGCGGCGCGATCCCGCTGTGGCTGCTGGCGGTGTATGGATTTAATGAAAGCGGCGCCGTGCAGAGCGCCAGCGCCATCGATGGGATCATTATGACCGCGGTGTGGATCCCAATCGCGCTGGCCGCTATTTCGATGGTGATCATGCAGGTTTATCCGATCTCCGATAAACATGTTACCGACATCAACCGTCAGCTGGATGAGATCCGCGTGTAGTTAAAAAAATTATAAATCAGACCGATCCTTAACTTTCCATTTTAAAAGGTGTAATGAAATGTCACTTATTCAAAACCCGATATTACGCGGCTTTAATGCCGACCCCAGTATTATTCGCGTCGAGGATACGTACTATATTGCCAACTCGACGTTTGAGTGGTTCCCGGGCGTGCGTTTACATGAGTCCAAAGACCTGAAAAACTGGACCCTGCTGCCTTCGCCGCTCTCCACCACCACCCTGCTGGATATGAAGGGCAACCCCTCCTCCGGCGGCATTTGGGCGCCGGCGCTCTCCTGGGCCGACGGGCAATTCTGGTTGGTGTATACCGATGTGAAGGTCACCGAAGGCGCCTTTAAAGACATGACCAACTACCTGACCACGGCGAAGGATATTCGGGGCCCGTGGAGCGACCCGATCAAGCTGAACGGCGTCGGGTTTGACGCCTCGCTGTTCCATGACGACGATGGCCGGAAATATATCGTCCAGCAAACCTGGGATCACCGGGAGTACCATCACCCCTTCGATGGCATTACCTTAACGGAGCTGGATACCAAGACGCTGAAGTTAATGCCGGAAACCGCGCGCACCATCTACCGCGGCACCGCCGTGGCGCTGGTCGAGGGACCGCACCTCTATAAACTGAACGGCTACTACTATCTGTTTGCCGCCCAGGGCGGCACCGTGTTTACCCACCAGGAGGTGGTGGCGCGGTCGAAAACCCTCGAGGCCGACAGCTTCGAAACCGAACCGGGCGACGTGTTCTTAACCAACGTCGATACCCCGGACAGCTACATCCAGAAACAGGGCCATGGCGCGCTGGTCTCCACCCCGGAAGGCGAATGGTATTACGCCTCGCTCTGCGCCCGGCCGTGGAATCGCCCGGGGGAATCCATCTACGACCCGCGCGGCTGGTCAACCCTCGGCCGGGAAACCGCGATCCAGAAAGTGTACTGGGACGACGAGGGCTGGCCGCGTATTGAAGGCGGTCACGGCGGGAAAACCTTCGTCGAAGGGCCGAAAGACGCCATCTTCACCGAAAGCGCCAGCGATAATAGCCAGCAGGATGACTTTACCTCGCCAGCGCTCGACCCGAACTGGAATACCCTGCGAGTGCCGTTTACGGCCAAAATGGGCACCACCGGCGACGGCAAATTAACCTTAATCGGCCAGGGTTCGTTAGCCAATACGCATGACCTGTCGCTGATTGCCCGCCGCTGGCAGGCCTTCTATTTTGACGCCGCGGTGAAGGTGAAATTCGAGCCCTTCAGCTACCAGCAGATGGCCGGGTTAACGAATTACTATAACGACCGCCACTGGAGCTTCGTCTTCCTGACCTGGAATGAAATTAACGGCAAAGTCATCGAAGTCGGCGAAAATAACCGCGGAAAATACACGTCGTACCTGAAAGATAACGCCATCAAGGTGCCGGACGGCGTGGAATACGTCTGGTTCCGGACCAAGGTCCGCAAGCAGACCTACAGCTATGAATACAGCTTCGATGGCGTGACGTTCACCGAGATCCCGGTCCTGCTGGATGCCGCGGTACTGTCCGATGACTATGTTTTGCAGAGCTACGGCGGGTTCTTTACCGGGGCGTTCGTCGGCCTGGCGGCGGTAGACTACGCCGGGTACGGCACCCAGGCTGAGTTTTATCAGTTCGAGTATCAGGAGCTGGGCGATGCGTTAGCGGCCGATGGGAGCTATAGCTGGGAGGCTGGCGAGACGCGGGATAAGTAAGAGAGTGTGAGCCCCCGCTACCGGTAAGGTAGCGTGGGGTTTGTGCTGTGTGTGATGTAATTAAAGCGAGTGCTGTCGGATGTCAGTCTGCGGGGCGCAGCCGGGCCTTCAGCTCTTCGGGAGTAAACGGCGGATCTCGCCGGTGCAGCATTGCATGGCAATTGGGACATACCGGGATCAGATCGGTTTCAGGATTCAGACGGTAGTCCTGCTTGATCCCGGACAGTGGAATGAGATGGTGGATATGGATAAAACCCTGGCCGATTTCGCCATAGCGGCTGGCCATATCCAGACCGCATACCTGACACCGGCAGCCATGCAGGCGAAGCGCCGCCTGACGAGCCTGACGGTCGCGCTCATAGCGATTGACCACCACCTGCATCGCCGCCCCTTCCACGAACTCCATAGTCGTCTGTCCCTCATCGGGGAAAAGCGCAACCTCGTCATCGCCAGCGCCCTGCGACGCGATCGTAAATCCTTGATCCAGTAACAGACGCACGCATTTGGATTTAATCCCCCCGCTGAAATCCGCCGGGGTAAATTCCGTACCCGTCGCAAGCGTGGCCGCTAACCCGACGATGGCTTTTGAAGGATACCGACGCCCCTCAAACTCGATCTCATACAGACGCGCGTTTTTAAACTGATGCGCAACGCCTGCATCGTAAGCGCGAATGGCGGCGATGATGCATTCCCTGGATAAATGGTCCGGTAGTTTTTTCATAAGACATAGCTATCTGATGATGCGAAGCTTGAGTATAAATAGAAAGCTATGGGCTTTTCGAAAAAATAAATAGCAGTGATAGTTAAATAGCGATCCACGTAGAATCGCCGCATCTGGTGGGTTGATCGGCAAGGATTTTGCGAGCATCATCGCATTTATTATTGAACGCAAGATCATTCGGCTGTTTGCGCAGGGGATTAGTTACCAGGACATTAGCCGAGAGTTCGAAGATTTATATGCTTTCAGCATGTCAACCGCCACCATCAGTGTAGTACGATAAAGTTATCCCTGAACTAAAACAGTGGCAACAGCACCCGCTGGAAAAGGTTTACCCCTTCGTCTGGCTGAACGTATTCACTATAAAGTCCGTGAGAATGGCCGTTATCAGAGCAAAACGGTTTATACCGTTATGGCGCTGAATCTGGCAGGCAAGAAAGAAACTCTGGGCCGGTATCTATCAGAAAGTAAAGGCGCTAACTTCTGGCTGTCTATATTAAGCGACCTGCAAAACTGGGGCATTGAAGACATCCTGATCGCCTGCGTGGGCGGGCTGACCGGCTTCCCGGAGGCGATAAACAACATTTATCCGCAGACAGAGGTTCAGTTGTGCGTCATTCACCAAATCAGTAACTCGATTAAATACGTGGCCTCAAATGACCATAAAGCGTTTATGGCTGATCTGAAACCGGTATATCGCGCGGGGTCGAAAGAAGCCGCAGAAACAGTGCTGGATGAGCTGGAAGCGAAATGGGATCAGCAGTATCCAGTGTTGCTCAAGTCGTGACGACGCAAGTGGGAAAATCTGTCAGCATACAATAGAATTGAAGAAACACGGAGTCAGTAAAATACTGTACGTGAAAAGTGATGCGGAAAGTTAAAACCTCGGTGCAACGACTAAACTCATTGATAAGTTTTTTACTGCGATAATCGATAGTTTTGCAGACTATAGGCGTGCGAATGAATAGTCACCTAAAGGCTGGCAGGCAATAATTAACAATGCTGTAACAGTTATATGGCTTTCAGGCAGCGTATTATTATACGCTGCCTTTTTCAACTTGCCGTAATAAAGCATGTTTTTGGATAACGATTAAAAAGTGAATAATTGTAAACAGCTTCATTTTTGTAATATGAGTTAGGATAGAAGTTGACTTCTTTGCCAAGCAGAGATGCTAAAATTGCCACATGCAGCCTGTCGGTATTGACAACTTTATACTCTTCAAGAAAGTTTATCATGCAACGGGTAGAATTACGCGCCAGAAATTCATTATCCCAATAATCGCCATTCCAGGTGAGCGATATATCATGATTGTTTTCTTTATAGTCTCCAGTTAGAGATTCGGAGTCCGTTCTGAAGCAGTTGGCCTGTTTTTTATAGACGGGTTTAAGTGACAGGTATTTATTAAGATCGAGATAAAATGCCATATCATCAGTAATGAATACGTTCTTGTTTGGTTCGTAGTTGAGAGATTTAATATAATCGAAGGTGATATTTTCGCGACAAAAAACAACAAACTTATCAATATTGTTGATGAATAAATCGCTATACCCTCTGATTGTCGACGGCATTATTATTACTTTATGAAACTTCCCAATATTATTCTGGATAAAGTCATGACCTTCAGAATACAATCCTTCTATCAGGTTTCCTCCGCCTCCAAAAATTAAAATATCAGTTTCAGAACTGTAGCGCTCGCCATCTCTGTAAGGGATATAGGTAAGAGCATTTCGTTCAAAAAAGTCATACGTCGCAGATGCAATTACACCATCACCAGCATTACCAGGGTTTGCCTTATAGACAAATCGATGAGATAGATGATAAGATTTTAGAAGCAAATCAAATTTTAACTTCATATTGGTCATTTTTTATCCTGTTTAACAGAAGCTACCGACTGCTATCTTACACTACTTCAATTCACTAATATCATAGAAAAGTCTAGGTTACAAAGGAAGGGTTACAATGAAGAAAATTCTTATAATGACGCCGGACATTGAGGGGCCTGTCCGTAACGGCGGTATTGGTACTGCTTTCACTGCCCTTGCCACTACTTTGGCAAAAAAGGGGTATGATGTTGATGTATTGTATACATGTGGCGACTATTCTGAATCATCTGTATCGAAATTTAGCGACTGGTCACGTATTTATAGTACCTTTGGTATCAATCTGCTAAGAACCGGACTGATAAAAGAGATTAATATTGATGCACCGTATTTTAGAAGGAAAAGTTATTCAATTTATCTCTGGTTGAAAGAAAATAACATCTATGACACTGTTATTTCTTGTGAGTGGCAGGCAGATCTTTATTACACTTTATTAAGCAAAAAGAATGGAACGGATTTTGAAAATACAAAGTTCATTGTAAATACTCACAGTTCAACGTTATGGGCTGATGAAGGTAATTACCAGCTTCCATATGATCAGAACCATCTTGAACTCTATTATATGGAGAAAATGGTGGTTGAAATGGCGGATGAAGTTGTTAGTCCGTCTCAGTATTTAATTGATTGGATGTTGAGTAAGCACTGGAATGTTCCTGAAGAACGTCATGTGATTTTAAATTGCGAGCCATTTCAAGGGTTTGTGACGAGAGATGATGTTACAGTTAAAATAAATGAAAAGCCAGCTTCTGGCGTTGAGCTTGTATTTTTCGGCCGCCTTGAAACCCGTAAAGGACTTGACATATTCCTGCGTGCATTAAGAAAACTATCTGATGAAGATAAAGAGAGCATTTCTGGAGTAACCTTCCTCGGAAAAAATGTCACTATGGGGAAAACTGATTCATTTACTTATATTATGAATCAGACTAAAAATTTGGGACTCGCAGTTAATGTCATCATCGACTATGATCGTACCAACGCTAATGAATATATAAAAAGAAAAAATGTATTAGTCATCATTCCATCACTTGTAGAAAACTCACCCTATACTGTTTATGAATGCTTGATTAATAACGTTAATTTCCTCGCTTCAAACGTTGGTGGAATTCCAGAGCTTATTCCGCAGGAGCATCATGCGGAAGTTCTATTTATTCCTACACCTGTCGATTTATACGGGAAAATCCACTATCGCTTAAAAAATATAAATATAAAACCAGGGCTTGCTGAATCACAAGACAATATTAAAGAAGCTTGGTTTGTCGCAGTTGAACGAAAAAACAACCGCGCATTCAAGAAAATCGATGAAGCTAACAGCCCGTTAGTTAGCGTGTGTATAACTCACTTCGAACGTCACCATTTGCTTCAGCAAGCACTCGCATCAATAAAATCTCAGACGTACCAAAATATTGAGGTCATCTTGGTTGATGATGGAAGTACGACAGAAGATTCTCATCGTTATTTGAATCTCATCGAGAATGATTTTAACTCTCGAGGCTGGAAAATTGTCCGTAGTTCTAATAACTATCTGGGTGCTGCAAGGAATTTGGCTGCGCGACACGCCTCTGGCGAATATCTGATGTTTATGGACGATGATAATGTTGCTAAGCCTTTTGAGGTAGAAACGTTTGTTACTGCAGCATTAAACTCTGGGGCCGATGTGTTAACCACACCAAGCGATCTTATTTTTGGTGAGGAGTTCCCTTCTCCGTTCCGTAAAATGACGCACTGCTGGCTTCCGTTAGGGCCTGATTTAAATATCGCCAGCTTTAGTAACTGCTTTGGCGATGCTAATGCGCTGATCAGAAAAGAGGTTTTCGAAAAAGTAGGCGGATTTACTGAAGATTACGGTTTAGGTCATGAAGACTGGGAGTTTTTTGCCAAAATATCATTACAGGGATATAAATTGCAAATCGTCCCGGAACCTCTATTTTGGTATAGAGTTGCAAACTCCGGCATGTTGTTAAGTGGAAATAAGAGTAAAAATAACTACCGCAGTTTCCGTCCTTTTATGGATGAGAATGTTAAATATAACTATGCAATGGGGTTGATACCTTCCTACCTCGAGAAGATTCAAGAACTTGAGAGTGAAGTGAATCGATTACGGAGCATCAATGGTGGTCATTCTGTCAGTAACGAGTTACAACTTTTAAATAATAAGGTTGATGGTCTTATTTCTCAGCAAAGAGATGGCTGGGCCCATGACCGTTTTAATGCTCTGTATGAAGCAATTCATGTCCAAGGCGCAAAACGAGGCACCAGCCTGGTTCGCCGGGTTGCCCGGAAAGTGAAATCAATGTTAAAATAAAGTAATATTCGGGGCCCGAAAGGGCTCCGCAAAAATAATATTAACTTTCAGCTAATTTTAAATTTGTCTGTAAATAACCCTGTTTTAGTTGCATGCATTTTTGAGTTCCCGGCCAGATTTGACCCTGGCCCAAATTCAGTGCAGTGCTAAATCAGAGATCTTCGTCTTTCCGGAGACTTCGGATGAATTCAGCCGGAGTCATGTCATTTAATGATGAATGCGTTCTCTCATGATTATATTCCCTGCGCCAGTTGTCGAGTTTGTCCTGCGCATCTTCCAGTGAGAGAAAACAGTGAATGTTCAGGCATTCATCCCGCAGACTGCCGTTAAATGATTCAATAAACGGGTTATCCGTTGGTTTTCCGGGGCGGGAGAAGTCCATTGTAACACCGTGCTCATACGCCCATTTATCCAGACTTTTCGAGATAAACTCGCTGCCGTTATCTGTCTGAATACGTACCGGCAGGCGCTTGCCCAGCACCCGCAACCTTTCCATCACACCGACCACATCCTCACCTTTCAGCGACTTTCCGGCATGGATCGCCCCACACTCCCGACTAAAATTATCCACTACAGTCAGCGCCCGGAAACGTCGTCCGTTAAACAGGTTATCCGACACGAAATCCATACTCCAGCACTGATCGACTCCGGTCAGGACCGGACGTTGCTGACGATGTGCTGCACTGACATGCCTGCGGGGGCGCTTTCTGCGCAGGTTGAGGCCTTCCAGACAGTAAATCCGGTGTGTTTTCTTGTGGTTAACAGGCCAGCCTTCCCGCCGCAGCTGAATATGAATACGCGGGCAACCGTAGCGGATCCGAGTTTCCGCTATTTACCGGATACGCAGGGTTATCGCCCGATCATCCCGCCGGCTCTGCCAGTGGTAAACGGTTCTGCTCTGCATCAGCAGTCCTCATCCCCGTCGGACACTGATACGGTAAGCCCCCCGCAGAAAATGCATCGCCTGACGTTTCTGAGCCGGCCTCAGAACTTTTGTTTCAGTACCTCCTGCAGCATCTCCTTGTCCAGACTCAGGTCAGCCACCAGTTTCTTCAGCCGCAGATTTTCATCCTCCAGTTGCCGCAGACGCCGCAGTTCGGTCACGCCCAGACCGGCGAATTTCTTCTTCCAGTTATAAAAAGTGGCTTCAGAAATGCCCATCTTTCGGCAGACTTCCCCGTCGCGGGTGCCGGTTTCGGCCTGTTTCAGAGCAAACGCAATCTGTTCTTCGGTATAGCGGGTCTTTTTCATGGCGATGTGCCTCTCTGTGAGATGGAAGAAAGACCGGAGACTTCAGTTTAGCCCGGCACTGTTTTCAGGGAGGAGATCAACACCCCCACCGTAGTACGCGGAAGTATGTAATGAAACGATTGGCATTAGCCCTGCTTTTATTTTCAAAGAATTGGTTGTAGCTTCCGTTCTCACGCCGGAAGCCGACCATTATGACAGCTATCTGTTAGTCGACACTTAACCCGCAACAGCCGTTTCTGGAACAACTTACGACCTCCTGTTCCGTCCAGTGTTCTCCAGACTGTAGGCCAAGCGGTGCCATATTCTAAGCAACCACCAAAGGTGAAAGAACATACTCGCTAGATAAGTTCCAGCGTCACCAGCTTTACCAGCAACACCGGCTAACAGGTAACCACAAGTAATTTACCGGTCCGCGATACCGCCGCCCTGATCCAGCTTCACAAAAGACAGGCTCTTGCTCTGTTGGAATGCAGGCAATTGTGGAAATCTCGTCTGCAACTGACCGTGCGGATAAACACTATCCATAGCTGGCGACCTGCTCCCATTGATTAACATACTTTGATTTTATTACATTTGCTCATTTACTCGCCAACACCAAAAACTTACACTTCCCACATGGAATTAAAAGCAAAAATAAGGATAAGGACGAATGGCTATTGGTCATTTTTTATTTAGGGGTGATAAGACCGCTTGCGGTGGCAGGATTCTTGAAGGATGCCCCGACCATCAATTTTTCGATAAAGATATGGCATGTGAAGGCCATAAAGTAACCTGCGGCAAACATCCAGGGCATTATCGTATCTGCGGCGGCCTTGATAGTGACGAAATACATGGTAAAAGAGTAGCCGGAACACTGCACAGCCGTTGTTCCTGTCCCTGCAAATCACGTTTTATTCCTTCCATCGATGACACTTATGAATTTTCTACAGGGGCAGCGAAAGCCGACACAGCCCAATCTCAAGTCGTCGAATTTCCCGTTCTCCCCGGCCCGATTTATGATCCCCAAGCTGATAATGTGACTGACACCTGCAAGCCAGAAGATAACCCGCTGCTGAACGGCGTTTATATCTGGACTGAAACGACAAGTGCAGGTCATGTTTTCGTTTCAGTGCATGAGAATAACAATATCTTCCTCTACACCTATGGACGCTATGGACGCACTGATAAAAGTACCTTCACTGGGGATGGGATTTTAGACTTTTTCCAGGATGAAGATGCGCGTAAGTATTACCGATACGAACTTTATGAAATGGGAGCTCGCGCTTTCCGCATTGATGATGCAGATCCTAAAATAATCCGTAAATTCTTCGAAAACCTTTGGAATGGCGGTGTAACACCAATCCAAACGCCAAACATGCAAGATGGTACAAAGCGAAGAGGCCGAACCATTGATAAGTATGATGTCACTGGTAGCAACTGTACCACTCACTCAGTCGAGGGGCTCAAGTTTGCTGGCTCAAAGGTATTCGAACACGGTTACACATCCACGACAACACAGCTACCAATCGACATAGAAGAAGATTTTACTATTCCGGTTTCACTGCAAAGATATCTTGAATCAAAGAGTGCGGATTTCTCATCAATCCTCGTTGTCGAAATGACTAATACATTCAAACAGCAGTACCCTAACACCGAGAACAAAAGCCCTCAATCAATAGGAGGGAGTGCAAAAATTCAACAATCTGCTGCCGATTCCGCTGCTGTTGCTGGCTCAACATCCCCCTACTCAGGCGGTACAGTAGGCGGTTCATTGGGAAGCACTTACGATGATGAATAAGAAGTTCTGGATCAGATGGGTGAGTATCGCGCTGATCTGTGCAGCGTATTACGCTATCGTGCTTTATTTCGATCTGGTCTTCGCTCTTAACTTTACAGAGACAATGAGTCAAGGCGGAGAATTTACCCCTTCTCAATGTACCTGGTTTGTTAAGGAGCTAGCGCAAAATCACTCTGATTCGGCTTTAGCCTCCATCATTGGTTTCGCTGTCTGCGTCCCTTTGATCCTGCTCATCTTCAAGAAAGTGAAATGACCGTCAAAGGCTGGCGAGATCCAGCCTTTTCCTTCCTCCCTCATTTTAGACAATATGTAGTGGCACACTGAATTTGGCCACCCTGGACTGCCCCCCGGTAGACGATTCTTCCCTAAAGTTTGAGTATAGGAGGTTCGACTGGCGCTTAGTCAACATCATCACCCGCGCCCTGGGGGCACTGGGCCAGCGCTCGGACTACGCCCGTATCGCCCGCCACGTTATCAACATCGACGAACTATTTATCGACTACGCCCGCGTCTTTTTGCCCAGCCACGACCGCCAGGCATGGGACAACGTGGTACGGATTACCGGTGGCATCACTGAGAAAAACACGCCACGTAATCTTCAGGGAAGGGACAGCTACGTCGTCGCGCTGGAGCAGTACCTTTCAACCACCCGATTACACGACACGATCCTCGACGGTCTACGTACTGCCGTGCGCTATGACAAAACCTATTTCGATAAGATCGTCGCCTCGCTGCTGCCACTGCTGGAAAAACTGACCACCAGAAAAATCTCCCAACTGCTGGCCCCGGACTACGGCGACCTTAACGACCCGCGCCCGGTATTCAACTGGCAGCAGGCCATTCGCCAGCGGGCGATTATTTATGTCGGGCTGGATGCATTGTCTGACGCAGAAATTGCCGCCGCTGTTGGCAACTCAATGTTCGCCGATCTGGTCAGCGTCGCCGGACATATCTACAAGCACGGCGTGATGGATGGCCTGCCGCAGACGGAAGAGAACCCGGCCATCAACCTGCACTGCGATGAGTTCAGTGAACTGATGGGCGATGAATTTATTCCGCTAATAAATAAAGGCGGCGGCGCAGGTGTAGAGGTTACGGCCTACACCCAGACGCTCTCCGATATCGAAGCCCGCATCGGCGACCGCGCCAAAGCGGACCAGGTCGTCGGCAACTTCAACAGTCGGATCATGATGCGGGTGCGGGAATCTGCCACCGCCGAATTGTTGACGAAGCAACTGCCGCAGGTGGATGTGCTCAGCAACAGCATCAGTTCCGGCGTTGCCGACAGCGCCGACGCACAGGGCAACATCGGTTTTTCCAGCAACACCCAGGATCGGATGAGCAGCATACAGGTGCCGTTACTGGAACCCGCCTCACTGGTACAGCTTCCCAAAGGGCAGGCGTTCGCTCTGCTGGAAGGTGGTCAGCTCTGCTGGAAGGTGGTCAGCTCTGGAAGCTACGCATCCCATTACCGGACGCAGCACACGATCCGCTGATGCCGGAAAGCATCACACACATAGCCCGCTATATGGAAAAACAGTACGACAGCACGCCCATATGGTGGGACCGCCCGGAGACAGTTGTAACGGCGAAAAATGACCCTATTTTATGGCTGAACGACAGCGAAACCACGGAGAAACAGACCGATGATACCCCGGACACACCGCCAGCTCGTGAGCGTTGAAGTGATGTGGCCTACACAAACACTGCCTCTTCCCCTGCAACAGGCGGTGGAAGCGCTGACGCAGGGAGAAACGCCCGACCAGATTATCGCTCGCATGAATTTGCAGGGCTTTCAGGCATGGCGCGAAGCTACATCGCCGCAAGGCGAACACGACATTTTTCAGATACGACTGGATGAGGCACACGAGGCACGGTTCCTCTGCCGCTACATTACTCTGCCGCTGCACTGATGCCCGAACATGCGCCACCAGGCCCCGTGCGTCGCCCCGGACTGCTCGGCTGGATAGCATTACTTCCCGGCGTGCTGGTCGGCTTTTGCCTCGGCGCGTGGATGCTGGCGATAACGCTGGAGTGGCTGGGCGAGGCGTTTTTCTGGCGGAACACCTGTGCCAGTCACAGTGAGCAGGTATTGCAGGTGACATGGCAGCGGTGGCGGGGTTCCGCTGGCGCACCGGTGTGGTTAGTAGAAAATCTGGCGATTGTCAGTGGTGCGTTGCAGCAAGGATTCGCGGCGCTGATTGCTTCTCTCAACGGGCAAAGCGGGTTGTTCTGGACAGAGACGGTCACTACAGTGATCCGCTGCGCGTTACTATCTGCGGGTAACGTCACCCTCACCTTTCTGCTGCGGCTGGCGATTCTGTTGCAGGCACTGCCGCTATTTGCGCTGATTATCTTCGTCGGGCTTATTGACGGGCTGGTAAGACGCGACTTACGGCGATTCGGCGCAGGCCATGAGTCCGGGTTTGTTTATCACCATGCCAGGCGTATGATTAGTTCCAACATAGTTGTGGCCGGACTGGTATGGTTAACATCTCCGGTATTTCTTGTACCAGAGTATGTTCTTTTATCAGGAGCAATGGTATTGGGACTGGTTGTATCCTTAACAACCGGAGCATTTAAAAAATATCTTTGAAGAAGGAAGGTGCATGTACGAGTATTCACTACTTGTTGGTAACGGGATCAATAATCTTACCGAAGGATATTCTTGGGATGATGTATTGAGAAGTCTGAGTAAGGAATATGCCATTAACATTAACACTCTGGGTAAACCATTCCCGCTGGCATATGAAGAAATTTACTTTAAGATCCTGAAAAGAGACGGTAACAAAAATACCGAAAGCGATATCAAGGATTTTATTTCAGAAAAAATAAGAGCAATCATCCCCAATGATATTCACAGAGCAATGGTCGGACTAAATTGCAAGAATATAATGACAACAAATTACGATTTGGCATTTGAAAATGCCATAATAGAACATCTCGGTCCAAAAGCTTTCAACAACGAAGGAAAAATTAAAGAGCAGCGCTATAATGTGTTCAGACATCATATATTGGATAACAAAAAAATCTGGCATATTCATGGTGACATCAATGTTCCGAACTCTATAACTCTTGGCTATGAGCACTATAGCGGCCATCTGCAAAGCATGAGAAATTACACGACCACAGGAAGTCATTATAAAAAGAAAAAAGGCTTTGATCAAAAACCACTTACCAGTAGACTTAAAACCCTGACAGAAGAACATAGTTGGATAGACAGTTTCTTCCTCAGAAATGTGTACATTATTGGTCTAACTCTAGATTTTGTGGAAATGGATCTATGGTGGCTATTAACATTCCGCGAAAGAAATAAATATTTGCACAAACTAGAAATGAACATTCACAACGAAATCACCTATTATTTACCTGCTTGTTTTCTTGATCAATCTCAGTGCACACAGGATGATATTAAACACATGACGATCAAAACAGAACTACTCAGAAGTGTTGGCGTACACATAAATACTGATTTTGGCAGTGATTTTAGAGAATCCAATACTCATCAAAAAGAATTCTATATGCAGGTGATACAGGATATTCGCAACCGACACAGATAATTCTTAATACCACACAATACAATTTAAGCTATCAGTCGACCAATTAACGCTGCATCTTAAGAAAAAATTAGTTCAGGATGCAGCCATGAAAAATGCTCTTCTTTCATTTTTAATTCTACTGTTTGGGGAATCTTCAGCCTTCGCCACCCCCTTCACTGAACGCGAAGAGCTAACTCTAACCCTCAGCCAGCTTAGCCAAATCGAAGCATCGCTTCACCGCGCCCAGCAAAGCGCCAGAACCGGCATTAACGAGCGCTACTACTTCGATTATCCGCGCATTCACAGCGATATCACCACCCTGCGCAGCGGGATTGAAAATTACCTCACACCCACTCGCGCTCAGCCACGAGATACAGCGACACTTGCCGGGCAATACCGTGAGGAGAAAACCACGCCATGAGCCCAGAACAAATCAGCGCTTTCCAGGCCGCCAGCCTGGTCAAACCCGATGCCGTCAGCCTGGTGATGCTCGGCCTGTTCAGCGCCTTTCTGCTGCTATGGGTGGTCTGGGTGCTGAATGACGCCTACCGGGGCGTGGCGACAGCGCGGGTAAGCTGGCGGGCGCTGGGCAGCATCGGCGGACGCACCATTTTACTGCTGCTGGTCAGCTTCTGGCTGGTACTGAGCTAGCGGATTTCAGGAGGCAAAATGAAAAAACGCATCTTCAGATGGCTGCTATGGCTCCCGGCCCTGCCCGCCCGGGCCGATCTGCCAAAAATGGAAGATCCTTCACGCGGTCAGGGCGACGGCATCATGGAGACGTTGCAGAACTACGGTTATGACATCGTGATCCTTATGACACTGGGCGTCTGCGCCGTGGGTTTTCTGGTGGTCGCCAACAACTGCATCGCCACCTACTCCGAAATTCAGGGCGGGCGTAAGCAGTGGAAAGATTTGGGTGCCATGGCGGGCGTCGGCGCGGTTCTGCTGGTGATCACCATCTGGTTACTCAACCAGGCCTCGGACATCCTGTAAGTCATGAGCACCATACCCTTTCTCCCGGAACGGCTGAACCGCGAGCCTGCGGTGTTTCGCGGCCTGACTGTTAGCGAGCTGCTGATAGCGCTGCTGGTCGGGCTGGCTACCGGTGCCATTACTGGAGCCATTCCGGCAATACTGTGGCGCAACTGGAGCCTTATCCCCGGCAGCGCTCTGCCCGGCGGCGCGCTGGCGATCCTCTGCGGCGGACGCTGGCTGGCGCGGCTGAAGCGCGGACGCCCGGATAGCTGGCTATACCGGGCGCTGGAGCTAAAACTGGCCCGCTTTGGTATCGGCACTCAGCGTTTTGTCCTGCACGATGGTGTCTGGGCTATTCGTCGGAGCCGACGATGAGCGCCTTTAAGCACGCGCTGGCCGCACGGGATGCGCATATCCGTACGCTGCATCTTGCGCTGGTCGCGTTATTCCTGCTGGCATCAGGCATGGGATTCGGCTGGTACAGCGCCCCACGCCAGCTCACTGTTTATTTGCCGCCGGATCTCCGCGCCGCCAGTCAGCGTCCATGGTGGGAAGTGCCGCCCGCCACGGTGTACGCCTTCGCGTTTTCGGTGTTTCAGCAGATCAACCGCTGGCCGACCAACGGCGAGGCCGATTATCCCCGCAACCTCAGCGCCCTGCGGGCTTACCTTACTCCCGGCTGCTACAGCCAGATTGACCGCGAATTTCGCCAGCGTCTGCAAAACGGCGAGCTGCGCGACCGGGTACGCGGCGTGTATGAAATCCCCGGTCGGGGATTCAGCGATAAGCGGGTACAGATCCTCGACCGCGACAACTGGATTGTGACGCTGGATCTGACCGTTGATGAGTATTTCCACTCCGAACCCGTTAAGCGGGCAATGGTGCGTTACCCCATCAGGGTACTGCGATACAACATCGATCAGCAGAAAAACCCTTGGGGGCTGGCGCTGGACTGCTTCTCATCACCACCGCAGAAGCTGGAGGCGGCCAAACCATGAATACCCGCCCGCTGCTGATCCTGCTGGTTGCCCTGCCCCTGCACGCCGTCGAACTGGTGAAGTGGGAACGCATCCCACTACCAGTGGCGCTGAACATCGGGCAGGAGCGAATCGTCTTGTGGACCGGAATGTCCGGGTGGGTTATCCCGCCGCGCTGGAAGGCAAACTGCGCATTCAGAGCAGCAACGGCACGCTGTACCTGCTCGCCAGCCAGCCGTTTGCTGCCACCCGGCTACAGCTTCAGAACACAGAAAACGGCGAGCTGATTTTGCTGGACGTCTCCGCCAGCAAGGGTGAGCACATCCGGGAACCGATGCGCATTGTCCGTGAAGAGAAGAAAACGCCTGATGCGAAGCCCGATGCAGTTCCAGAACCCTTACCCTCCACGCCGCTTCCGGTCGCGCTCACCCGCTATGCCGCGCAGATGCTGTATGCCCCGTTACGCACCGTGGAACCTTTGCCGGGCGTGCAGCCCGAAGGCGTGCGGCTGGCAAAAACCATCACCACCCTGCTGCCCGCCTTACCCGTCAACGCCATACCGATCGGCGGCTGGCGGCTGGATCCTTACCATCTGGCGGCGATCCGGCTTCAGAATGAAAGCGTCACCCGGCTGGAACTCGATCCACGCCAGCTTCAGGGGCGGTTTTACTCCGCCTCCTTTCAGCATCGCTGGCTGGGGCCTGCGGGCAGCGCCGAAGACACTACCGTGCTCTATCTCATCACCCGCCATAAGCATCCTGAACAGGCGATCCTGCCGGAGCCTGCGCCGGAGAAGAAAAAATGAAGCTCCAGGCCAATATCCTGCTGCGGGTTCTGACGCCGCTCATTATGCTGGTAGGCAGCGTCCTGCTGTTTCATGCCTGCCAGGATCGCAAAACCACCCCGTCAAAATCCTCAGCACCTGCAACGCCCCTCAGTCACGACGAACTGAAAGCGCTGGGGATTGAGGGCGACACGCCCGCCGATACCGTCGCTACGCTGGTCGGCCAGATGAAACTCTGGCGCAAGGAGCTGGAAACGGTGAAAGCGAGCAACGCCGCACTGTTGCAGGAAAATCAGCGCCTGCATGAGCGCGAGCAGAATACCGACAGCCGCATCAACGAGGCCATTAACCGCCAGCAGACCAGCGCTTCAGAGCAGCAAAACGAATTGCTCAGCTCGTTACAGACGCAGATCCAGCAGCTTAAGGGCAACAGAACAACGGATGACTCGCTGGCCGGGCTGGGGATTGATGAACCGGAAGCGGCCTCCGGCGGACCACTGCGCTGGATAGCGCCCGCCGATGCCCTGCCAACCGATAAAAACGGTCGTCCGCTGCAACCTGCGCTGGCCTTTCCTTCCACGATGCAGAACACAGCGCCACCGCCCAAAACGCCGCCGCCCGCCGCCGTCAAACCGGTCTACACCCTGCCGCAGAACAGCACATTAATCGGATCGGTGGCGATGACTGCGCTGCTGGGACGCATTCCGCTTAACGGCAGCGTCACCGATCCTTACCCGTTCAAGGTGCTGATTGGCCGCGATAACCTCACCGCCAACGGCATCGAGCTACCCGATATCGAAGGCGCGGTGATCTCCGGCAGCGCCACCGGCGACTGGACGCTCTCCTGCGTGCGCGGCAGTTTAACGTCAATCACCTTTGTCTTCCGCGATGGCACGGTGCGCACGCTCCCCGCCGAAGGCGACAAAACCGGGAGCGGTACTGAAGGCAATATCGGCTGGCTGTCCGATCCTCACGGCCTGCCCTGCATCCCCGGCGAACGTAAATCCAACGCCGCCGAATATATCGGCTCACAGTTCCTGCTGGCCGGATCGTCCGCCGCCGCGCAGGCGCTGGCGAACAACCAGACCACTTCCACCGTGGAAGATGGTTCCATCACCACCGCGCTGACGGGCGACAGCGGGCAGTACGTACTCGGCCAGGCACTGGGCGGCGGCCTGAAGGAGAGCGCCGACTGGTTTAAGCAACGCTACGGCCAGATGTTCGACGCCATCTACGTACCGCCCGGCCAGGCCGTTGCCATCCATATCACTCGCCAACTCGCCATCGACTACGAGCCTGATGGACGGCGAGTGAACTACCGCACGGCGGGCGATCGAACCGGAGACCTGGACTGATGCGTATCCTGATACTGCTGTTATCGCTGCTGCTGACCACCTGTAGTACCGACCAGAAAACGCAGCTGCCGGTAGATGAAAACACCACCATGCTGAATATCTGGGGCCGACAGAATAGTGATGCGCAGGTGCTGTACGACACGCGATCGGTACTGCATCACCCGCTGGATGACGCCACGATGACCGCGCAGCAAGAGCAGACCACACGCAGCGACGACAATGCCACGAAGGCGCTGTTCCGGCGACTGCCGAATCCGGATCTGGAGATGTATATTTTTCCCCATCTGGCGGGCAGCGAAGGCGTCCCGGTGCCGGGATACACCACCGTCTTCCCCTTCTACAACCGGGTGCAGTACGCCCTACCCGGCGAACGAACCGATCCGCTGTGATAATGCGCAGCGGCACCCTGACCGAACAAACGGTGGACAGCCTGTACCAGAAAGGCGCGTCGTTCGTCGATTTTCTCCCGTGGGTGGAGTATCAGCCGGAAAGCAAAACGCTGCTGCTGGATGACGGGCGCTCGGTCGGCGCAGTGTATGACATCACACCGTTCGGCACCGAAGGCCGCTCTCCGACACGGCTGGAAGAGTTACGCGATATCCTGAAAGACGCGCTTCAGGACAGCTTCACGGAATATGATCGCCATCCATGGGTGGTGCAGTTTTACTGCCAGGATGAGGACGACACCGCAAGCTGGCTGGCCGCACTGCATGACTACGCCGTACCGGAAGCACGGAACTCTGATTTTACCCGCGCCTGGCTGAACGAGATGGAGCGCCATCTGCACGCGGTTTCCCGCCCGGAAGGCTACTTCCTAGATGATGCCGTCAGCCATACACGCTGGCGTGCTCAGCAGCGTCACACCCGAATGGTGGTCTACCGCTGGCTTCCTAATAAATCCCGCGATCCGCTGGAATACTCCCCGGAAGAGGCGCTGAACACCGTCTGTGAACGGATGGTCTCTGCACTGGCGGGCGCAGGTATTCACGCCCGCAGGCTGGAATGTGAAGCCATTCGCCACTGGCTGCTGCGCTGGTTTAATCCTGCCCCGCAGATGGCCGACTCACCCCGGCAGTTCTGGCAACAGATGGCGCAGCAGGATGACACGCCGGAGCTGCACGACTTTGCCGAGAGCCTGCTGTGCAGTGAACCACGCTCGCTGGCCGCGCAAGGGGCGTGGCTGTTTGACCAGCGTCCGCATAAGGTCATCGTGCTGGACAGGCTGCGTAAACCGCCCACCGTCGGCCATATGACCGGAGAGTCCGCTCGCGGCGACGGCATTAACGCGCTGTTCGACCTGCTGCCGGAAGGGGTGATTGTGGCGCTGACCATCGTCGTCTGGCCGCAGGATCGGCTGGAGGAACATTTAAGCCGTCTCAGCGACCGCGCCATCGGCGAGAACGTCGAATCGGAGTACACCAAAAAAGATTGTCAGGAGGTGCACCACTGGCTGAAGGACGGCCACAAACTCTACCGCAGCGCGCTGGTGTTTTATCTTTCCGCTCCGGATAACGGCGAACTGACCCGACGCGTGCGCAGCCTGAATAGCCTGCTGCTGAACGCGGGCATGGTCCCGGTACAGGAAAATGACGAACTCGCCCCGCTCAGCTCGTGGTTGCGCTGGCTGCCGATGTGCTTCGACCCGGCGCGGGACAAGCGCCAGCTCTACACCCGCTTCAGCTTCGTGCAGCACCTTGCCAACCTGCTGCCGCTGTTTGGACGCGAGAGTGGCACCGGGCATCCTGGCGTCAGCTATTTCAACCGGGGCGGCGGAATGCTGTGCTGGGATCCGCTCAACCGTGAGGACCGCGCCCAGAACGGCCACCTGTTGCTGCTCGGCCCGACTGGCGCGGGCAAATCCGCCACCCTGAACGCCAAAATCGCACAACTGATGGCGCTGCATCGACCGCGCCTTTTTATCGTCGAGGCAGGCAACTCGTTCGGACTGATGGCAGACTACGCCCGCGAACACGGCCTGACGGTGAATAAAATCAGCCTGAAACCCGGCTCCGGCATCACGCTGCCGCTGTTTGCCGACGCATGGAAGCTGGCGGAAAGCGACGCGCCTTCAGCAGAACCGGATGATGACGATCCAGAAGACGCCGATAACGAACAGCGCGATCTGCTGGGCGAGATGGAGATTACGGCCCGGCTGATGATCACCGGTGGCGAGCTAAAAGAAGACGTGCGCCTGACACGCTCCGACCGGGCATGAATTCGCGAAGCGATTCTGCACGCGGCCCGCCTCACAGCTCGCGAAAAAAGACAGACACTGACGCAGGATATCCGCGATGCCCTGTTCACACTGGCGCAGGATGCGGCCCTACCGGAATCCCGTCGTAACCGGCTGTGGGAGATGGGCGAAGCGATGAATATGTTCTGCTCCGGGTTTGAGGGCGAACTGGTCAACCGCGAGGGTGAGGCGTGGCCGGAAGCGGATATCACCCTGGTGGATCTGGCGATGTTTGCCCGCGAAGGGTACGAAGCGCAACTGGCGATTGCCTATATCTCGCTGATTAACCATATCAACAACCTCGGCGAACGTGACTAGCATCTGGCCCGGCCCATCGTCAATATTACCGACGAAGCGCATATCATCACCGTCAACCCGCTGTTGGCGCGGTTTCTGACCAAGGGCTCGAAGATGTGGCGCAAGCTGGGGATCTGGCTATGGCTGGCGACGCAGAACCTGAGCGACTTCCCGGATGATGCGAAAAAGCTGCTCAATATGATTGAGTGGTGGGAACTGCTGGTGATGCCGCCCGAGGAGGTGGAGCAGGTCAGCCGCTTCAAATCCCTGACGCCGGAACAGCGCCAACTCCTGCTCAGCGCCACCAAAGCGCCGGGGAAATACACCGAAGGCGTAGTGCTTTCACCGCGTGTAGAAGCGCTGTTCCGCGTGGTCTCCCCTGCCCTGTGGCTGGCGCTGGGAATGACGGAAAAACATGAGAAGGCGGAGCGGATGAGGATTATGCAGGAGTTTGGGTGTAGTGAGCTGGAGGCGGCGATGAGGGTGGCAGAGAGGCGTTTTTCCAGTGATTGATTTGTACTGCTATTCTGGATGTAATCAAGTTTGACGGGTAGTTCAATTCCAGAAGCGGATATTGTTAACATCGTGATATGTTAATTATTGGAGAGCACTTATGATCCAGAATAAAGATGGCTACCCACAAGGAGCCTTAATAAGGGCGGTATGGGATTGCTGTGATGAGCTTTATCAGAAACTCGGTCGAGAACCTTCCCGAAAGGAGTTCAATGATGAAATCGGTAGACGTGAACCACATCGCATTGGAATAAGCACCCATTCCCGCCAGTGGGGGGAATGGATGCGTCACCATAATTTCTCTATAAGAGTGACTGATGAACCAGGAATCATTCCTGAAGAAATGCACTATCCACAGTGTCTCCGCGTATGGTATGCAGTGACTCAACTGAAGTCCGCTTCTGCCGCAAATATTGTTAAGTGGATCCGTAACAGTAACGCCCCTCTTAAAGAAAGTGAGATTCGTATTCAGCTTGATGCATTAACCGTCAACAGCAATTCCAGATATCGATATTTTGGTAGCCGAAAAAGCACGCGAACGGACTCAGGTCACCCATACGACTTATTATTTCGAAGCGGGACACTACGTAATACTCGATATGAAGAGTATGTACCGGAGCTGCATGGCGTATGGGACGTTGGCGATGATGGCAAGCAGCCTATTCAGATAATCGTTCCGCGACCAGCAGATAGAATGGTGGTTGAATTGCGAGATGAGTTGTTCAATGAACCATCTGATCATGAGGCTGATTTCCGCCTCAGAGCATTACGCGAGGCTGTTGTTCGCGAAGGACAACCAGCATTCAGACGAAAGCTCATTGAGGCTTATGAGGGAAAATGCGCTATAACAGGTTGTTCGGTCCAAGTGTTACTCGAAGCTGCACATATTACTCCCTATGCAGGAGCATGGCATACCCGCGCTCAGCATGGGTTATTACTGAAAACTGATATCCATACCCTATTCGACCGTGGTTTGCTCTGGATTGACACCGACTTGAAAATAAGGATATCTAAGCAGCTTGCCGAAACAGAATATGCAGAATTAGATGGTCGACGTCTGAGTTTACCGAAAAATGAACGAGACTGGCCGCTTAAAACTCATCTGTCAAATCATCGACGATACTGGACTGAGAATCGTAATGATGAACCAAGTCCAGGCTAACACATATAAAATAGCTCATACGATGGGAGGTTACTTTAGTAGCCTCCCGTCAAAAATTCAGCGATGATGCAATATACCCCAAATCAATATTATCAAAGAAAATCTGCGGAGATACACTCCTAATTGACTAAGATACCACATCATGGTGCTTCCTCATAGCTCCCCAAAATCGTCGTTATGGATATTTAAACTCCAGAAGCAGACGTTATTTAAATCATAGTATGCGAACCGATATTAAATTGATAAACACATCAACTATAATTTATTCTGTGAATTATCTTCCGAGTTATAGACGAAAGTAATATTGTAAAGTGACTTATACCATATTTTAATAGATATATCAGACGGTGCCTTATTAATATACATATGAAAATCTTAAATGGTTTGGGCACATTCAGGTAAATTATATGCACCAGCACTAATTGTGAGAAGCGTAGTCATTTCATCTAAGGATACAGCATCACCTTTCCGAGGATTTCCATAAGCAAAACATTTTTCATTTAATCCAAAATAGTGAACGATTTTTACAAGTGAAGATAAATTATCAGAATCAATCAACTTTCCGTTAATATAATATTGTATTTTCTCAATATATCCCCTGCCAGCTCCTGCATTATAAATGTAATATCCATATTCATTCTTTGCCCCATCAACAGTTGGTAAAATTGTTATGTAAGGTTGCACAGAAATTTCATAATTTATTTTCTGCAAATGCCCTTGATATATTGACAAGCCTAGTGCACATATAGCAACAAATACACCCATCAAAGATACTATAAAGCTACTTTTGGCCATCCCACTATCATTCATATAGACAATTCTTCGTTAAAGATTTATAAAACATTTATATTTTTATAACATAATTTTGATGTGAGTTTGGCTAAGTTTAATACTAATGCAATGCACTGTTCACCCATAGATCCGCACTTTGCTCTTAGCCAACCGTTAGCCGAGAAAAAAGAACAAGGAGCCCAAATTCACCAAGAAACTGAGACAACAGACTCACCCTTTGTTTAACCTCTCTTTCGGCGTTTTCCACTTCAGCAACCGCTCAACAGCCTTATCCTCTGATAAGAACTGCCTGGCCAGTAGCAAACGTTCCATAACTTGTACTTTCTGCCGCTCATCAAGCATTACTGCATCAGACTCTGCTTCCCGGAAAAACTGCTCCATACGTTTGTCTTCTGCCCACTGCACCATAATGGATTTCAGCTCTGTGCGACTGACATTGTATGCTTCCTCTTCCTGACGTATCCGCTCCTTTTCCAGATATATGGCGTGTTCCCGCTCCCTCTGAATGCGCCACTCCTCGGCTTTGTTTCTGGCCTCTTCTAACTGCTTTGAAATTAGCGGAACAGCTTCCTGTAATGCCGAAATCATCTTTGGGATCTGGCTAATCAATCCACACTGTTTTGTCTGCCGGAACTGCACCAGCCATTTTGCGGAAGAATAAGGCGAATAAAGCTGTAACAAAAATCGCCCGGTAGGCAGCGTATGCTTCGAGACGTGAAGAAAAGGCTCACTATTTTTTCCCCGTATCCACCGCGCCATCTGTTCGTCCCGAACATAGCGATTTTTGACTTTCTTCGCCGGAACATACTCCGTCATTTCAGCCAGGTTAAACGCAAAGTACATATCCCCGACGCAGATAATACTTGGCGTGTAAGGCCGCCATAAATTGTCCCAGCGATACCCTCCCCCTTTTGGCTCTTCCTTAATATCAATATCCGCACGATGCATCCTTTCCCCTGGGACATCCAGCGTTACCCGATAGCCCTGTTTTCCCAAAGCATCAAAGAACCGACTCAGAAACTCTATTGCGCTATTAAACCCTGTATCCGAAACATTGAGATCCAGGAGCTTCTTTTTCGCTGGCTTGTAATAGCCATCCTCGGTAACCGGGGAAGCTGGCAGATACGTTTTGAGATCATTGATCAGTCCATAACCATTCCCTGTAACAGGGGCTTGCTTCCGGGTTACTGAAGACGCTGGTTTTGATGCCGTAGTCACAGGAGATTTTACTGATGGGTTGCCATTCTCACGAACCTTTACCATCATCCCTTTTTTCAAAGCAGGCAGGGCGGGAATTGCAGGCGCAGCTCCCTTCGCCAGCGCTTTCCAGTAACCAGCAAGCGGCCTGGGTATCCGCATTTCGCTGCACCGTTTTGCCAGCAACTCAGTGCTAATGCCATATCGCGCAGCTATACGTTCCGCAGGCTCACGCCAGACCAAGTGGTACAATGTTTCCCGATCTTGAGGCAAAGTCTGTACAGCATCGTGTGGATTAATCTCTGACATTGTGTCTTCCTCCTTTGGCCGACATTATCAGAAATCGTTGCCTGCTGGTGATTAACAGAAATCACTTTCCATCCCATTAGATTGTAAGCATTTACAAAAAATGTTCTGTTGGCAATACAGAGTTCCCCCACGCCATTTTTTCCGCCCTGTGGTAAAGCCTGTTCTGATGATCTCGGCTCAGGAATACCGCCATGAATATCCACCGGACATTACTTTGCTTACTGATAATGATGCCGTGCACAGGTAAAGCCATCACTACCCCGGAAATTGCCGCCTCAGCCCTGTCGCCGACGTGCGTAAAGTATCAGGTGGTCGGCGTCTGCTACTGGTTATTCTGCTCGCCTTTTGGCTGCTCAGTGCGTACCTCGGTAAAAGTACGCCATTTTCGCCCGGACCTGGTGGTATCAGCCTACAGCGTGACCGGGCAAAACCCGTGGGCCTAGATGTCGCTACTTAGCCCACCGCTGCCCGATATCGCTGAAGCCGGTGGCGATGCCAATCCCCGAACTGTCGGGCAACACAGCAAAGTCCGCTTTAAAAATGCTGATGCGATTGGCTTCCCTGCCAGTGATGCGCTGGCGAACTTCTTCGCCCAGTTTGGCTACGTCTGCGCGCCATCGTCACAACCTTTTCTCCCCTACTTTCACAGCACCCTGGATGGGCTCGCCTGGCGCAGCGGCTTACCTGAGATGTTCTACCCGGAGGCGTTAACGCCAGGACTGCACGAAGTCAGCAAAGACGGCGATATATGGGGCAATATCTACCCACGAGCCGGGGCGCTCAGCCAGACGCATGACTACAAGGCCGGGTCGGTCATCGCCCAACGCGCTGCCGATCTGGTAACGCGCAGTGGTCAGCCGCATGTTTATATTCCGCTGGCTGCCAGTTCACACGATGGCTACTGGCCTCCGGATCCGGTCACGGAAGGCGACAGCAATAACCACCAGTGGCAGATGCTGGTTCCCCAAAAATCCGCCTCCTGCACGATCTTCCCGGATGGCTCCTCCACCGATTCTTACACTGATAAACTGGCGGAGGATGGCGCATATGTCTGGACGCTGTGGCGGCCCTATAAATGCTGTCCGCGTCGTGGGCAGACCTTTCTCGGCAGTAGCGGAGGTTAATCATGCGCCCGGCATTCTGTCTTTTATTCATCGCCTTTCTCGCCCCGGCGGCTGATAAATACCAGTATCAGCAGCAGGGGGCTATCAGCGACTGGATGTATTACCGCAGCGGCGGCGGTGCGGCCATTCCCCCTTCAGCAACCCGACGTAACACCTTCCCGCTGACGGCAGGCGTAAGCTGGAACAGCGACATGATGTGCGGCAATTTCGATATCGATACCACGGTGCGTAATCAGCTCAATGGTGTAACGGACAGCTTCCAGCAACTGATGGGCGAGGTTATCGAAAGCGCAACCAGTGCGGTCGCCAGTCTGCCCGCAATGGTAATCCAGCGAGCCAATCCCCAGCTCTACGATCTGCTGACCAACGGCGTGCTTCAGGGACGGCTCGACTTCGATAAATCACTGCTAAGCTGCCAGAAGATGGCAGGCAAGATGACCGATTATGCGCTCGGTCCGGCATGGACGCAGAGCGCCCAGGCGGAGAACTATCAGGGAATTGCGGCCAGCGAGAAAGACGCCGTTCGCGCCGACCAAAGAGCGGCTGAAGAAGCGGCAGAGAAAGGCAAACGCTGGGTTGGTGGCGAACATCGCGGCGGTAAAGGCCAGCCGTCCATCAAACTGATACGCGATACGACGGTTGCAGGCTACAACATCCTCAACAATCGCAGCGCGACCAGCACCAGTTCGGTATCCAGCAACGACTGTCAGGGGGAACTTTGCCAAGTATGGAGCAAGCCTGACGATGCCGCGCAGTGGCTAACGCGGGTGGTTGGTGAACAGACCATTAACGTCGCCCCGGATAACGATCAGTCCGGTGATACGAGCCAGCAAAGCGGCGCACAATCCGGCGTCGGGCTGACGCCGCTGATTCAGGAAGAGCAGGATAAGATCCAGCCGCTGATTATCGATATGGTGAACCGCAGCCAGCCCGTTAACGATGACACGCTGGCGCAGGCCAGCGGCGGCGAACTGCATCTGACGCGCGGCGTGATTGAGGCGCTACGCGACGATCCCGATGCTGCGGTACTTATCCAGCGACTCTCCGGCGAACTTGCGCTCTCCCGCGTGATGGAGCAGGCGCTGATGGCCCGACGCACGCTGCTGGCCGGAATGCGCGAACCCAATGTATCCGGTGAAAAAGAGGCACAAACCGCGCTGACCCAGACCACTGCCCAGCTCGACCAGGAACTGTCACAGCTTAAGCTGGAACTGGATATGCGCCAGGCGCTGGCGGATAACGCCGCACTGGCTATCCTTGAACGCCAGACGATGCGCGCGAAGACCAAAGGCCAGGCTGTCGGCGTAGAAGACGACACCGACAAACGGGTGGACGATCTCAGCAAATCCACGGGCGGGGATACGCAATGAAACGGCTGATACTGTCCGGCTCCCTGCTGCTGATCTGCATGGCAGTGATGTTTTATCTGGCTGTTGACAATACACCACAGATTAACCGCAGCGACCTGCTGCCCTGGCGCATAATGCTGTACGGCGTGATTTGTGGTGTGGGCTGGCATCTGTATGACCGCTTGCCGCCACATCGTCCGGCAATCCGCCGTATCGCGCTGATATTTATCGTACTGATTGTACTCAACGAAATCGTGCCGGAGGTGTTCCGGTGACAACCAACAGCTATCTGGAATACTTTCTGACGCTGCTCGGCTGGCTGGTCAATAACGGGCTGTGGAACGTGATCTGCGCGACCGGATTATTCGCCCTGCCGCTGCTGATTAAGCTGCTGGCACTGTGGTTACAGGCCAGAAGCCAGGGGGCGGATGAAGGCAACAAAGCTGCGCTGTCCCTGATCTGGACCGAGCACCTGATGTACACCTCGTTGCTGGTCATCATGTTCACCTGCGTGCCGATGTTGAACATCGACCTTGATACCATCAAATATGACACCACGCGCTCAAAGCAATGCGGGATGTCGGTGCCGCAACCCGCCGATACCGGTTATCAACCGATTATAAACTCGCTGGGCGGTAAAACCGCCGCCGTCCCGGTCTGGTGGTACTTTGTTCATGTGATCAGCAAAGGAATCACCAGCGCAACGGTTGCCACCCTTCCCTGTCAGCCGGATCTGCGTCAGATCCGCTTTGAGGTACAACACACCCGAATCAAGGATCCGGCACTGGCTCAGGAACTGCGGAATTTTGTCGAGGAGTGTTATGCCCCTTCCCGCGCCCGTCTGAAATTCCGCGCCGGAGAGCTGGACGATGACACCAGTGACGATACGGCCTGGCTGGGATCATCTTATTTTCTCAACACGGCTGGTTACTACGATACAGACCATGCGCTTTCACCACATAGCGTCTGGCCGTACAGCGCCTCACGAGACGCCGGTCTGGCCGATACCAGCGCTGGCGGCTACCCCACCTGTAAACAGTGGTGGGCCGACGTCACAGTTGGGCTGAAGGCCCGACTCCTGCAACTCCCGGCCCCGGATATCTGGACAGCGTTTAAAAAGATCGGCCAGTCACAGGCTGTATATGAAGAGGCCGTGCTGCGCTCGCTGGTCAGTGAACGCAATATGCAGGTATCACAAAACGGACGTGTTTATCCCGGTTATGGTGGCAATGTCGATGGCACCGTCGCCAATGCCGCCACCCGGCTGGCATCCAGCGCTGGGAATATCCTCGGCAGCATAGCGGCGTTCCCGGCATTCGACAGCGTGCGCCAGGCGCTGCCCATGGTGCAGGCGCTGTTGCAAATGGCGCTGGTGATCTGTATTCCGCTGATAACGCTCTGTTCAGCATGGGACGTTAAGGTGGTAATGACGCTGACGTTTGTGCAGTTTGCCCTATTCTTCCTCACCTTCTGGTGGGAACTGGCGCGGTGGCTTGATAGCTGGCTGCTGGATGTACTCTACAGCAGCGATACCCACAGTGCTGGAATCTGGCCTAGATCCAGAATACGCAGGATGATATGATTATTAATCTGGTAATGGGATCGATGTTTCTGGTGCTGCCAACCTTCTGGCTGGGGGCGATGACGTGGGCTGGAGTGCGGGTTGGCGTGGCGGTGAATGGGGCGCTGGCGGGTGGGGTTAAGGTGGCGCAGGATAGTGGGGGGAAGGCAGGGGGGAGTGATAGGGAAGTGACACAGTTAACCACACGTTATGGTGGGAAATAGAACCATACAATACAGCAAACCTCTGGCAAAAAATGGGTAATTTCGATAGAATATCGCTTCTTTTTTGTCCCAAACGAGCCTTTCCAAGGTTAGTTCCGCTAGGGATGTTAATTGAGTCGTTTTAAGCCATAAAATATGGCTCTGACTCAACCGAAAACTCTTCATCCTCATGTATTGTAGGAATTAAATGGAAGCATGCACATGACCCTTAGATACATTGGCTCAAAATCTAGACTAATAGATCAAATCACTAATCACATAGGGTCACCTAAAGATAACGCTTTCTTTGTTGATGCCTTCTGTGGAACTGGTGTCGTAGCAGAAGCTGCTGCGAGCTTGGGCTGGAATGTAAGAATCAATGATAATCTTCTCTCAGCAGTGATATCCGCAAGCGCTCGTCTTACCACCCAAAAACAAGCATCTTTCAAAAAGCTTGGTGGTTATGAGAATGCCATAGCTAAGCTTAATGCGGCCCCCCCCAAACAAGGCTTCATCTGGCGTGAGTACAGCCCCGCATCCTATGATCTCTGCGGTATTGAAAGACGGTATTTTACGCAAGAAAATGCCGCAAAAATCGATTCCATGAGATATCTTATTACTGACTGGAGCAAATCAAACTCAATCAATGAAATAGAAGAACGCCTATTGATTGCAGATTTATTTAGTGCTCTTAATCGGGTTGCCAATATTGCAGGCACCTTCGGTTGCTTCCTATCAAAGTGGACAAATCAATCACAAGATACGTTGCACCTTCGTTGCCGTGAGCTTAAGAATCATAGTGTTCTGGTCGAGACTACCATAGGTGACGTCTTCAAGGTGCCGAATACGGAATCAGATTTGGTATACCTTGATCCGCCATATACCAAACGTCAGTATGCTAGTTATTATCATATTCTTGAAACGGTGGCATGGGGAGATGAACCTGATGTGGTCGGCGTTTCAGGCTTAAGACCGTGGAAAGATAGAGCATCGGATTTTTGTTACAAGAATAGGGCACTTAAAACACTTTCGCTCTTAGTGCAAAGTTTAAGATCTAAAAAAGTGCTCCTTTCATATAGCAGTGAAGGGCACATTTCCATGCAGGATATGAAGCTCGAGCTTTCTAAATTAGGTAAATTCACGATGCACCCTCTTGGAGCAATCGGACGCTATCGACCTAACAAAGCTGCCAGTAAAATGGGGGCTGAAGTAAACGAATTTTTGGTCGAAGTTGAACATACCGCCACGAGCCGATTGTGTGACGTACAAAGTAACAATGCTCAATTTACTCCAATTCATCTTGTAGATAACTATAAATGAGCGCACCCAAGACAGTTGAGACACAGTATCTAGCTTCAGCAGAAGCCGCCCTGAGTAAGGCCATTAGCCGTAGTCATTTCTCAAATTGTTTTGAGTTACGGCTCCAGGTTTTAGAAGCTGCTTCTTCAATATTTGGCGGATTTGATTTAGCTGCTTTTCACTTGGCTTTCGGTACAAAAAGTGTAATACCTTCGGAGGAGCTCTTAGAGCTTTCAGCTCCCGTCGTAAAAGCCATAGAAAAAGCGCCTATCTATCCAGCATTAGCATTAAGTATTTTAGCTCGTGAAACTTTAGATGAGCAGGATCGAAAAAGCACAGGGGCTTACCACACAGATTTTCGATTAGCCATGCGACTGGCTGAGCTTGCTTCACCTAACTTGACCTATAAAAGCAAGGCTATTGATCCTGCCTGTGGCGCTGGAATTTTGCTATCAGCATTAACCCAAGCTGTATGCGGGGGCGATAAAGCCAAAGCTGCCTATTGGTTGGAAAACGGTGTATGCGCAGCAGACCTCTCCGCTAATTCGTTGCGTGCAGCTCTATTGAGTCTTGCTTCATTTACAGACAGTATATCGGTCCTTAAAACTATGCGCTCCCGCTGGTACTGCGGCGACAGCTTAATGGCTGATCATCAAATTTGGTCAGATATGTCTTCTAACGGATTTGACGCAGTCATTGGCAATCCACCATGGGAAAAAATCAAACTATCTCGACATGAATTCCTGAAATCTTCTGGCACAAAACGTCACTATGGGTCTCTCATAAAAGAGCTCGATGAAGAACGTTTTGCTAAACAACGCCATGAGATTGCTAATTACTCTCAACTTCTTCTTAATCGCTACCCAAACTTAGGTTGTGGTGAACCAGACCTCTATATTGCATTTACAGACCTCTTCTTTGAGCTTTGCAAAACACAAGGGGTTGTGGCAGCTCTTTTACCTGGGGGACTTATTCGTTCTCAAGGTACACAGGCAATTCGACAGAAAATTCTTGATGCAAGTAACCGAGTTACCTTATCGATTATCGATAACCGCGCCCGCTTTTTCTCTATTGATTCACGCTTTAAATTCTTGGCTGTCTGTCTGGTTAAAGCAGGATTAAATAAAAGTAAACGTCAAGACATCACTCTCTTGCACGAACAAGGAACTCCAACGGGCCTAGAAATTACTGGAACTGCCACTATTAATCATAATTCATTAGCCTCTGTACGTCCCGATTTGAGTCTGCCAGAAGTCCGCAGCGTGAGCGAATGGAGATTATTTTTAAAAATCGCTGAAAGAGGAATATCATGGGAAGAGCCTGGCTACGGCTGGACCCCCAAATTCTGCCGAGAGGTTGACATGACCAAAGAACGTTCCAAGTTCCTAGGCCACGCAGCAATGGGAACAATTCCTTTGGTTGAAGGACGTATGGTGCAGGCACACCGTTTTGGTGTAAAGGGACATGTATCCGGTAGTGGTCGCAGCGCTCTGTGGAAAACTTATGCCGTTGGTTGTTCGCATCTTTCACCGCAGTTTTGGATTCGCCCATCAGATATTCCCCGTGCCAATCAGCACCGAGTAAATATGTTACGTGCTGGTTTTTGCGACATTGCGGGTCAAACGAATGAACGTTCTCTTATGGCTGCATTGATTCCAGCCGGAGTGGCTTGCGGCAATAAGGTTCCCACGATCCTTTTTCCGGAGGATCCATCAGAAGAGCGCTTACTAGTGTGGTTATCCATTGTAAATAGCTTCGCGTTTGATTGGATGCTTCGCCGCGTGCTCACCACAACAGTGAATTACTTCCTTCTGCAAAGCGTGCCTATACCTAGACTCACCAAGGATGATTTATCGTGGAAAAAGCTAGCGAATGCCGCTCGTGAATTGAATATATTAGATAACTCAGGGGCTACTCGTGCAACTCACGAGCGTATGGCGCAGCTTCGTGCACAAATTGATACCGAAGTGGCTTTAGCCTATGGGCTCGACTTGAAAGACATGGAGTTGATACTTCAAGATTTTCCGCTTTTAGATCGAGGTCAAATAAGACTTCGCGGCGAAAGTAGATCTACGATCACACGAGACACAGTTTTATCTGTAATGGCAAGCCGTACAGGAAACAATCCTAAAGTTTGGTCATCCAGAGTCGCGGAGGCCCATACCTTAGGAGCTATAGCGTATATACCCTCAGAAGTTACTCTTGGTGGGGAATTAATAAAACAAGAAGGAGTCCGATATCATGGCTAATGGAGCAGGGCAAGTTGCCCGGATATTATATAAAGAAATTGTACCTGGTGACCTTAGGAAAATTCATGCAGAATCTAACGACGCTAACACGGGTGGTGGGGCTCGTGACTTTCGCTTTGGTTCTTACCCCAATATAGCATCGATTGTTAAAAAAATGTTCCCAAACCAAGTAATTGAAACTCGACGCCGTAAAGGGGCAATGGTTCCCACTACTATTTACTCAGGCTATTTCTATTGGAACGACGCAGCTGGGAATATTTATAGAGAAGTTTCCTACTTTGAACCCCCAACAGATGCTCGGCCAGCAGAAGGAAGAATAGCCAGAGTTCATGAGCAGCCATGTCTTTCGACTACTCTGATGCCGAGTCCGGCCCCCGGAAACAAAGTTTTTCTGCTCCTAATTCAACTATTGGACTCCACTGTCTGGCCATATTATGCAGAAGAACGAACTTTACGTACTGCAGGATTATGGGACCCCCAAGTAGCGCAAAGAATGCTGAATTGTATTGATGCACCACGCCGGGTAGATCAGGCGGTTATTGGTTTTTTTGATTTTATGAATGGTGGAATATATTGCAATGGCCGCTAGTTTTTCTACTGATTGCTTACGTGTTTTAAACCTTCTTGCTCGTTCAAAGAATGTTTTGCTCACAGGAGCTCCGGGGACAGGTAAGTCAAAACTGTTAGCTGAGGTTGCTGCAGCATTTGAGTCAGCATTTGGTATTACACCTATGGGTGGAACGCCAATGCTTAACCCAATTAAAGGTATACCAATTCCACCTTCTGTTGGGATGGTCAAAAAAATCCCCGCACCTAACAAGCAGAAACGTAAGGTCTTTAGGACTGTCTTTCATCAGAACTCTAAATATCGTGATTTCATCTCAGGCATCACTCCTGCTGTCAATAAGGCAGCAGGCGCTCCAGATTTTACCATTGTGAAAGGCACACTATATCGTGCCAGTGAACACGCCAAGCAAGCCAATGGGGCAGCCCTACTGATTATTGATGAAATTAACAGGGGGCCAGCTGTACAGGTGTTCGGTGGCGCTATTGTAGCCCTTGAATCAGACAAGCGTTTATCAGTTGACGGGGCGCCTCGTACGGAAACACAATTCTTTGAAATACTCGATCCCATCTCTGGCAATGTCATCGAATATGCTTTACCACATGATCTCTACATTTTAGCGGCCATGAACCAAGCTGATGCTTCTGTAGAGCCTTTGGACGTGGCATTCTTACGTCGCTGGGAACCTTTACGACTTGAGCCAGACGAAAGTATTTTAAGAGCTTATTATGGTCTTGGAACTAAGAATATCGATGCCTTACCTGATTTACCAGGAAGTAAGGCTGATGTCTTGGAGGCATCTGTCAGGGCATGGGTAGCTATAAATGAACAAATATCCCTTGGACGTGGCCCTGAATTTCAAATTGGACATGGAGTTTTAATGTCTGATATAGAACTTCAGGGGTTAGCTCTACCCGAGATTCTTGGCACGCTGTGTGTTGGATGGGCCAAAGTGCGTGCTCACGTAGAGGAGGTGTTCTTTGGGGATCCCCGAGGTATTGCTGCTGTCCTTAATGCTCTAGATGGGCCTAGTTTTAATCCTCTTAAACTCACAGAAACGACATTTGCCGACGATTTACGGTTCAGACTTGAGGGCCCTGCGAATTTTACAGAGAGTAATATCTACGCAGCCCTACGAAGTTTTGCTAATCCTAGAGGCTAATCAATTGTGACTCATATCAAAACCCGGCTATCTCTCGTTGAGTATGGTTCACCTGTTGACTTAGGTCGTTTTATTGCTAGTACCACTGGCATAGATCGCCCCAAGGCAAACAGTATCTTAATTGAGGCGGGAAATCGTGTGGCTTCAAACTTAAAGCTTAACTACAATCCTATTGTTGTTGATACTAAGGGTATAAGGGCTATTGATTTTGCAGGCCTAATCCGCATCACCCCATCATTAGAATTAGAAGTCGCACCCAAATTCCTTGGACTCAATGATGCTTACTCTGCTTGGCGCGAAGATTTCTTTTTCTTGTCCACTCTTTCACGGCATGGACGTCTTTTAGTTTCGGAGCAATTATCAGCTTCCGGAAGCTCGTCACGAGATCTACCAACATTGATAGCTCGCGCAATCATAAACATGTATGAGGCGCATAAGCGTAGACCTCTGCGCAGTTACCGCCGGGTGCGTGAAAAAGAGTTTTTTATTGACGGAGACCCTGACCCTATGGAGTTACTCTTTCCATCAGCCGATGGTTTTGAACAGGAGTTTATTCGCTTTGATCAGCGAAACTGTTGGAACGCTAACCTTGTCGCTGCGGCCAAAGCATTGCTACCAGAAGTTAATAATCCCTCTGCTGTGAATGCACTTATGCGCCTAATTGGTAATTTGTCACCGCAAAATTTACCTAGTCGTAGTAAACCTATCCCTGCCAGACACAGGGCATGGAGGCCATTACATGAACTGTCTATGGATGTGCTAGGAGGGCTTGGACTAGGTTATAAGCAGGGGCAAGCACGCGCACCAGGTTACATAGTAGGAACTTGGCGAGTTTGGGAGGACTTGTTAACCATAGCAACTAGGCTTGGTTTTGGAAGCGCGGCAGTAGTTCCACAAAGTGGCTACACTCTTGGTAACAAAACTAAAATAACAACAGGAACAATGAGTTCACTATCTGTATATCCTGATCTTTCAATTGAATCCGATGGTGTTAGGCCAAAGGTACTCCTAGATGCTAAATATAAAGGGCATATAGAGAAAGGTGCGCTTCATATTAGTCATGCCGATATTTATGAGGCTCTAGCTTTTTCCAAAGCAGCAGGTAGTAACCATATAATACTGGCATATCCTTCTATGCCAAATGGTAATATTCAGCCTGTTGGACTATGTAACGTTTTTGAAAAAATAGTCATCGATAAAGTGAACATCGTAGGTATTCAGGTTGAAATTCGTGGCATTTCAAGACCCGGAGCGATTCAAACATTATCCCGCAATCTAGTAGAAATAACAACCTCTATTTTAAACTTATAAAATCATATGCAATTGCATTCCCAATTAATATCAAGGGGAAGTGTTAGGAATTTCAAGTCATGCCAATAATATATAATCAAAAAGAAATAATACATATCCCTTTCGATTTAAACAACGCACTAAAATTGCCCCCCCCAGAAAGCTAGTTATATGAAAGATGAAAACTCTGCGCGACACTATCAACAGTGAGTGCTTTACGAGCAATGAAATATGTAAATATCACTATTAAATTATACCTGATGTGATTACAATCAATGATAAAAATACAGAACCTGTTGCGGAAATGGCCCTAAATAATTTAAAAGCAGCGCCTCACTTAGGACTTTATCCACATTACTTGGGTAGGGTCTATTTCCGTTTTTTTAAATCTTGGTAAAGTATATCACCATCAGAAATCGACGATAATGTTTGAACAAAGGGAATAGAGCGGCCAACGATACGCTTGACTTCCTTGGCTGAAACCGGAGATGACAAACGTCGAAAATTTTTGAGATATTGATAGCGCATACTCTTATGCCCATATTTTTCAGGTTCTTCCTCATCAATGGAATCACCAGTTGCAATACCATAGGCAATAATGCCATGACCTGATTCATACAAAAAAACCATATCTCCCTTTTCTATTCTGTCTATTTTTCCTATGTACCCATCTTCAAAAGCAGCAGCAATACCTTCATTTATCATGAGTTCATGATCACTTTTACTATTCGTCTTATTAGTGTTCAAAATGAAGTATTCTGATTTTCTTTCTGAAATAAGCGAGCTCTTCTCCTGGCCGGATGCCTGCAATGCCAGCCAAGCAGGGATAGCATGCAATTTGATCAACTGATGGACAACTTCCTGTCGGGAAGTACCGACATGCGCTGCAATATTTTGAAGAATATCATTTTCATCCTGACTGATACGAACAGATACCGTCACGGAATTACCGTCTCCAGCCTTCAAGCTGGCCTTTAAAGCATCGATGAAATTAGACATAATAAATCCCCCTGCATTTAGTGTCGTATGACAACATACATCCTACTCAAGTAAAGATCAACATTAGATTCAAAAAATGATTCTGATTTTAGATTCTAAATTTTAATATCGGTAGTGTCATTACGAAACATGAAATGACTTAACCAAGGTTAAAACGCACGCTGATAGCACTTGAAAAAAATAATACAAATAAAACAATATGTTGATTAAAACCCTCGCTATGCTCACTCTTGATAGAACTGAATATCCTTGGGTTACCTATGAAAGGTACCAACGTTAAGCATCTTTCCCTCACTTAACAACATGACAAACCACAATTGAATTTCACCTCTTTTGCGAGCATGATCGCAATAACATCAGCCAGTTACCCGGTTCATTCCTATGACATCACTCAAAACACTGCAATCAGCCATCTCTAACGTCTCTGTATGGCGTCAGGGTGACGTATGCGCGCCACATAAGCCGTTGCTGTTGTTGTATGTGTTGTCGCAGTACAAAGCAGGACACCCGCGCCTGTTTAACTACGGCCTTGAGATCCACGAACCGCTCACTCACCTGCTGAAAGAATTTGGCCCCAAGCGTCGTACTGACTATCCAAATATGCCTTTCTGGCGACTCAGAACTGATGGCTTCTGGGAAATTGCCAATGCGGAAGGCTGCAAACCCCGTAAAGGCAACACCCAGCCGACAAAAAAAGAGCTGATTGATAACCAGGTAGCAGGCGGCTTTGATGAAGCGGCTTACCAGCAGTTGCAGGCGCATCCGGAGATGATCGACCAACTGGCCCAGCAAATTCTGATGGATCGCTTTCCCGAAAGTATTCAGAGGATCCTCGCCAACCAACTAGGTCTGGATTTTATCGACCGTTCAAAGAACCACGATCCGCGATTCAGGGATATCGTTCTCCGGGCTTACCATTCGCGATGTGCTTTCTGCGGTTACGATCTACGGCTGGATGGTGCGCTGGTTGGTATTGAAGCAGCCCATATCCACTGGAAAACCTATGGCGGGCCGTGTGAGGTAAACAACGGTCTGGCACTGTGTTCGCTGCACCATGATGCGTTTGATATGGGCGCATTCGGGCTGGATGAAAACCTTACCATCCGCATCTCCGGCGGCGTCAGCCGTAGCCCGGTGGTGGATAACCTGTTCTGGCAACGCAACGGCCAGCCGTTGCATCTTCCTCATGACACATCACTGTGGCCTACCGAACAATACGTCGGCTGGCATCGTAAACAGATCTTCAAAGCCTGAGACAGTGGGCTTTGCAGGTATCATCGCCTGCCCAATATGCTTTATCCCCTCCAGAGGATAAATTGCCTTTACCCCCTATAGCGGATAAATCACACACCAGGCTTGCTCTTGATTATTATTGATACCGTATTAATCTGTACAAAGTACGACCCGCAACCAGAGCCTTCAGGTTGCCACCTTACCCGGTGAGGCTCGCCTTTTCGTCCGCTCCGTATCATCCTCGCGGACAGCGCTTAGCGCCTGATACATCCTCTACCCCACCATGCAGGGAATCCCTCCCTGTCGGGCGGTGTTTCTTTGCTTTCATCACTGGAGAAACGCTATGCCAACCTCATCTTGCCCTGAAGCAAAATCCTTATCGTTGTCTGTCTCATCTGAGGCTTGGGAAAAGGTAGTCAGTTTTCCACTCGATCCCTCTCAGGAAGACGACCGTCTCGAAAACCTGATTGTCGCCACCATGCTGACATTCAAAAGCGCAGGCCCGGACCGTAAGAGCATCAATTTCGGTCTGTACTGTTTGCCCTCTGACGGCAGCAGCAATGTACCGCTGATGACGCCACTGCGCTTAACGCTTGAAGATAACCACCTGTTGGTTACTGCCCTTCATACCTGCTGATTACCTCAGCATCCTTTACTCCCCGTGCCGGGCGACTCCCGACCGGGAGCGCTGTACCCGGCTTCTTTATCATGAGGTTACGCTTATGAACAGAAGCAACGATCTTTACCAGAAAGTCACCGATGAAATTATCGCCGCGCTGGAGAAAGGCGTGATCCCCTGGGTTCGCCCATGGCGGGAAGGGGAACCGGTGGTGCCGATGAATGCCTTATCCGGGCGGTTTTATCATGGCATCAACATCCCTCTGCTCTGGAACAGCGCAGAACGACAGGGATATGAAAGCGATCGCTGGCTGACCTTCACTCAAATTCGCAATGCGGGCGGTAACATCCGCAAAGGCGAAAAATCTACACTGGCCGTGTTTTATCTGCCCCAGCAGCGCGAGGTAGTGGACAGCAACGGGAACACCGTTCTTGATGCTAACGGTAGCCCCAAAGTGACGTCGTACGCCGTGGTACGCGAGTTCCGGCTGTTCAACATTCAGCAATGTGAAGGACTTCCGGAGGCGTTTTCACAACCTGTCGTGATGGTCGATGACCCTATCGCCGCCGCTGAGCAGGTTGCCCGGCAAAGCGCGGTGACGATCACTCACCGACGCCAGAATCGGGCGTATTACTCGCCAGGGCGACTGCATCATCATGCCGCATCCTGAGCAGTTCACTTCGCGTGAGGATTATTACGGCACGCTGCTGCATGAACTGACGCACGCAACCGGACACGCTTCACGGCTGAATCGGGACGGCATCACTGCCGGAAAGCATACCTTCGGCGATCCGATGTACAGTTTTGAAGAGCTGGTCGCCGAAATGGGAGCGGCTTTCCTGTGTGCTCATGTTGGCATCCAGTCGAAGCTACAGCATGACAGTTACATCGCATCGTGGCTGAAGGTGTTGCAGCGGGACAAAAAAGCGATTTTCCGCGCCAGCGGATTAGCGCGTAATGCCTGTGAATATCTGCTTGAACGGGCGCAGCAGCCGTTAGCGCTGAGCGCATGACCTTCATATCAACGGCGGAGCATCCTGCTCTGCCGTTTTTCTCCACTCCAATAAATTTGCGCAACCCAATAAACAGTTTCGCCCCAAATCTGACGGCACCAAAAGGCAAAATCCAAAAGGTTAAGGGGAAGAGAGTGAAGGGGTAACGGGCTTACCCGAAAAAGGGGAAAGGGCCATTATGCGGATATGGCTGACGCGCAAAAAGCAAAACACCACACCATCCACTGGCGAACCAGACGTCACGGAGGGATGGCTGCATCCTGAATCCGCGCAAACGCTACTGGTTGAAACTACTCGCCAACAGCTGATCCAGTTTATTCGCCAGAGCACCGCCGTTCCCGCCTCACTGTTCGAACGCTTCTGGCTGATACCAATCCACCGCTTCGCAGAATTGGCGCAGTTGTTCCCAGCCTCGGAAAACCACCACCATTCCCACGCAGGTGGCCTGCTCGATCACAGCCTTGAAATGCCGCACGACTGCGGCAGAGTTATCTTTTTCCACCTGATGCAGCGCCGGAAGATCAGGCCGCACAATCCGAACGCTGGACAACGGTCATCATTTACGCCGCGCTGCTGCACGATCTGGGCAAACTCATCACCGATATTGAAGTGGAAGATATTAACGGGCAACGCTGGTTTCCGTGGCATGGTCCGCTGGCCCAGCCTTATCGGTTCCGCTATCTGCCGCAACGTGATTATCTGCGCCATTCGGCTGCGGCAGCCCTTCTGCTTACCCAACTTCTCCCCCGGGAAGCCTCGACTGGCTCGCCGCCGATGCCGCTGCGTTATCCACTCTGCTGCACTGCCTGAACGGACAGTATCAGTATGCCGGGCTGGCAGGTGAACTGGTGCAGAAGGCTGACCGTGCATCGGTGGCGTTTAATCTCGGCGGCAATCCGGTCAAGGCTATCCATCGTCCGCAAACCTCGCTGCCACAGCAAATTATCACAGCCCTGCGCGGCCTGCTGACAAATGAGTTCCGACTCAACAACCCGAACGGTGGCTCTGACGGCTGGCTGGCGGAAGAGTCGCTGTGGCTGGTCAGCAAGAACGCTGCCGATGCCGTCCGTGGCTGGTTGCTGCGCCAGGGTATTGACGCCGTACCGCAGCATAACGTGCGGCTGTTCGATGAGATGCAGGCATACCAGTTGCTCATTCCCTGTGAGGATAAAGCCATCTGGCATTGCCGAATTGAGGCCAGCGGCGGCTGGAGCAGTGAACTCACGCTGTTACGTTTTTCCCCTTTGCTGATTTGGGAAGATCCACAACAGCGGCCTGCAACCTTCAGTGGAAGCGTCACACCGATAGCGGGGATCCGAAATGAGACAGAAGCAGTGATTGAAACAAACACCGAAGTAGAACAACCATCCCCCCAACCCGAACAGAACGATACCGCACTATCCGGCGAAGCATTCTGGCAGTGGCTGGTTCGTAACGTTCAGGCTCAACATCTGGAAGTCAATGAACCTAACGCCCGGATCCATACCGTCGCCGGGTCGGTGTTTCTGGTGACTCCCGGTATTTTCAAACTCTGGCTTAGCGCCTGCGGTCAGAATGTCCCTGAAGAATACTGGCGGGAGGTACAGAAGAAGTTCCAGAATCTGAATCTTCACCGAAAACAAAAAAACGGCCTCAACATCTGGCACTGCGCCGTTGTCGGCCCACGCCGTTGTTCACGTCTGAAGGGATATCTGCTTGACGATCCCACGCCGCTTTTTGGAGATGACGTTCCCTTTAATAACCCTCATCTCTTGCTCAGTGAAGGAGAAGACCCCCATGACCTTTGAACAGCTCCTGGAAGAGTATTTTTTTGCCCGTCTGCTGCGCCCTGATACCCAGAGCTGCTATTGCACGGCGGTAAATCAGTTTACCCACTGACGCAACGTACTTCCCGCCGAAGTCACACCGCATATGGTACTGGAATGGCGTCATTACCTGTTAAATGTGCGCTGTATCAAGCCGGTGAGCTGGAACCACTATATGCGCCATATGCGGGCCTTGTATAACTTCGCGATTGAACAGGGGCTACTGGAGCAGTTCATCAATCCATTTCAGAAAACATCGCTACGGGAATCCCGCAAGAAAAAGAAAACCCTGACCGGCGAGCAAATCCTCGCATCCCGCAAAGTACTGAACCAGTTTATCGAACGGGAGAAAATGCAGCGCGGCTATCGTTCGCCTTTATATCCGGCATGGTTTTGGCTGACCGTGGTTGAAACCTTCAACTACACCGCGATCCGGCTGAATCAGCTTATTCACCTGCGGGTCAGGGATATCGATCTGGTCCATGACACGCTGTTTATCCAGAGCGAAGGCAGCAAAAGCCATGATGAACATATTGTTCCCATCGCCTCCCGGCTGCGGCCCTATCTGGAGCATCTACTTGAGGAGGCTAAAACGAAGGGAATACGGGCTGACGAGCAGTTGTTCAACATCAATCGTTTCAGTCGGAGAACGCTGCGCCAGGGTAAACCGATGACAGAAAATCAGGTCAGTTATTTCTTTGCCAAACTCAGCGATGCCTGCCACAGCCGTTTTTCATCACATCGCTACCGTCATACCGTTGCCACAGAATTGATGCAGAAACCGGAGCAAAATCTGTATGTCACGCAGAAACTACTCGACCACCGCGATATTAAAGTGACGCTCAGCTATATTGAACACAATGTCGAGATGCTCAGAAGTTGCGTGGAGAGAGATTGACAAAACAGGGAGTGAGTGAAAAGATCCGGCCCGAGGCTTTATAAACAAAAAAAGCCGGAGATGCGGCCATTTTGTAGTTGCCGTCAACGTCCAGCTTCATTGTACAACGTACTGATTGTTGTAGATTTTCCGATTATCACAATCGTTTTTGGTGCCGAAGGCCGGACTCGAACCGGCACGTATTTCTACGGTTGATTTTGAATCAACTGCGTCTACCGATTTCGCCACTTCGGCACTGAAGGGGATGCGGAAACGTTCTGGATTATACCTGTCGGCGGCGGCCATGCAAGCGACAGCGTGTCGTCAATGCGCTAAGTGTTGAAAAAAACAGCGCTATCCTGCGCGGCGTCACCTTTTGCTGCTATTCCAGGGCGCCAATGCCACCAGCAATCACCACCGCCTCCTCCTGCAACCCCAGCTCCACCTGCCAGCCACTCCCCTTTCTCCTTTCCCCCTTTCCCCCTTGCTCCCCCCAGACCCCACTCAAATTCATCTCAAATTTTTCTCACATAATTCTCTCCCACATCACTCAACCCAACCCAACGCTCCCCACCCATCCCCAATATCCACTCCCCAACTATTCCCCCAACCCTACCCACCATCATTCCCATATATTCCAGAAAGTTTTAGCCAATGCTTTTTTGTTATTCATCCGCTCCGCGGCAAAACATTAATTTCATTAATATTTTTATAACTTTACATTAATGAAAAGTTTTCTTTTTGCCGTTTATTCCAGGATTTTCCTCAGGCGTGAAGGGTTCCGGTAAACACTATTTTTACTAGTCGCTGTACGAGTCTTGATGGACATATTCACTCGATGAATTAACTCAGGAGAATACTTGTGACGACGTTAAAACCTTTGCTGGCCCGCAACCGCAGCTGGGCGCTGCAGAAGTGTCAGCATGATCCGGACTATTTCGAAAAATGGATCGACGGGCAGAGGCCCCACTCGCTGTGGATCGGCTGCTCCGACAGCCGCGTGCCCGCCGAGGTGCTCACCGGCAGCCAGCCCGGCGAGCTCTTTGTCCACCGCAATATCGCCAACATGCTCGATCCCGCCGACGACAACGTCATGAGCGTCCTGCAATATGCCCTCCACTACCTTGAGGTGGAGCGGGTGGTGCTCTGCGGCCACTACGGCTGCGGCGGCGTGCAGGCGGCGCTCTCCCTGCCCACCCTGCCGCTGGCGCAGGAATCCTCGGCGCTGGCTCGCCGCATCGGCCAGCTGCGCCACACCCTGCATCACGAAATTGCGCAGATCGCCGATGGGTGTTGTGTTGCGGCCTCCCCCGGCGCCAGCGCCGACGCGGAGCGTTCTCGCCATACGCTGGACGCCCTGGTGGAAGCCAACGTTCGCGCCCAGTTCGCCCGTCTGCTGGAGAGTGAACCGGTGCAGACGGTGCTCGCCAGCGGGCGACCGCTCAGCCTGCACGGCTGCGTCTACGATCTGGCTTCCGGCCATTTAACCACCCTCGTCGAACACCTCTCACCGCAGGAGCACGCCCCATGAACACGCTTCGTCAGGACTCTCTCGCCGGCATCGTCGTCTTCCTTGTCGCCCTGCCGCTGTGCCTCGGCATCGCCCAGGCCAGCGGCTTACCGCCCTTCGTCGGGCTGCTGACTGGCATCATCGGCGGCCTGGTCGTCACCGCCCTCAGCCCCTCCCGCTTCGCCGTCAGCGGCCCCGCCGCCGGACTGGTCACCATCGTCGTCGCCGCCATTGAATCCCTGGGTTCCTTCTCCCTCTTCCTGATGGCGCTGGTGCTGGCCGGCGTGCTGCAGCTGCTGTTCGGCATTCTGCGGGCCGGGCGCTTTATCTCGCTGGTTCCCGCCAGCGTCATCAAAGGCATGCTGGCGGCGATCGGCATCCTGCTGATTATGCAGCAGATCCCCGTCGCGCTCGGCACGGCGGAAGAGACCGGACTTGCCGAAGTGGTTCAGGGCAACGCCGCTTTCTCCGTCACTGCGTTTGCCGTCGCCGCGGGCGGCCTGCTCGTGCTCTGGCTGTGGGGCTCGCCGCTTATCCGCCGGGTGAAGAGCCTGCGCTGGATCCCCGGGCCGCTGATCGCCGTCCTGCTCGGCTGCGTGACCACCCTGCTGCTGACCCATTTTGCGCCGCAGCAGCTGGCCGCTCTGCCGCGTATTACCCTGCCGGCGTTCGGCAGCCTCGGCGACCTGCTGGGCGAGCTGGAATCTCCGGCGTGGAGCGCGTGGCGCAATCCGTCGGTGTGGGTGGTGGCGGTGACCCTGGCGCTGGTCGCCAGCCTCGAAACCCTGCTCAGCCAGGAGGCGCTGAAAAAGCTGCGTCCGCAAAATCCGCCGCCTTCGCCGAACCGCGAAATGGTCGCCCAGGGCGTGGGCAATCTGCTCTCCGGCGTGCTGGGGGCGATGCCGATCACCGCGGTGATCGTCCGCAGCTCGGTGAACGTCAGCAATGGCGCGCAGAGCAAGCTGTCGATCTTTATCCACGGCGTCCTGCTGTTAATCTGCGGCCTGTGGTTCAGCGGCCTGCTGACCTTAATCCCGCTCGCCAGCCTCGCCGCCGTGCTGCTCTATACCGGCTATAAGCTGGCGACGCCGCGGCTGTTCATCGAGCAGTTCCGCCAGGGGGCGGCGCAGTACGTCCCGTTCCTCGCCACCATCGGCGGGATTATCGCCTGCGGCATGCTGGCGGGGATCGGGATTGGTCTTGCCACCCAGATGGCATTCAGCCTCTGGCGCAGCCATCGCCACTCGCTGCAGCTGGCGCGCTACGATGACCACTACGTGCTGCGCATCCAGCAGAATCTGACCTTTATGCACAATCCGCATCTGCTGGCCCTGCTGGCGAAAATTCCGGAAAAGAGCGTGGTGATCGTCGAGCACGACAGCGTCGGCTACCTCGACCCGGACGTGCGGGCGGTGCTGGATGATTTTGCCGAGAACGCCCCGCAGCGCGGCATCCGCCTTAATCAGTGGCCGCTGGCCAGCCGCTGACCTTAACGGGCGGCTGGTCCGCCCGCTTCGCGACCCCTCCGATTGCCAAGCGCCGTGAAAAACCATGCTCTACACTTTCTGGGTTATCACGCCAACCCCAAGGAAATGAACATGAGCATCATTAAAAGCTACGCCGCCAAAGAAGCGGGCGCCGATCTGTCGCTGTGGGAATACGATGCCGGTGAGCTGCAGCCGGAAGATGTCGAAGTTGAAGTGGAATACTGCGGGATCTGCCATTCGGACCTGTCGATGATCGACAACGAATGGGGGATGTCGAGCTACCCGCTGGTGGCCGGTCACGAGGTGATTGGCCGGGTGGCGGCGCTGGGCAGCGCGGCGCAGGATAAAGGGCTGAAGATTGGCCAGAAGGTCGGCATCGGCTGGACGGCGCGCAGCTGCGGCCATTGCGACGCCTGCATCAGCGGCAACCAGATCAACTGTCTGGAAGGCTCGGTGCCGACCATTCTCAACCGCGGCGGCTTCGCCAATAAGCTGCGCGCCGACTGGCAGTGGGTGATCCCCCTGCCGGAGAGCATCGATCTGGCGTCCGCCGGCCCGATGCTGTGCGGCGGCATCACCGTCTTTAAACCGCTGCTGACCCACCACGTCACCGCCACCAGCCGCGTCGGGGTGATCGGCATCGGCGGCCTCGGCCATATCGCTATTAAGCTGCTGCGGGCGATGGGCGCGGAAGTGACCGCCTTCAGCTCCAACCCGGCCAAAGAGCAGGAAGTGCTGGCGATGGGCGCCGATCGCGTGGTCAACAGCCGAGATCCTGAAGCCTTAAAAGCGCTGGCCGGTCAGTTCGACCTGATCATCAACACCGTGGCGGTGGACCTCGACTGGCAGCCGTACTTCCAGGCGCTGGCTTACGGCGGCAATTTCCACACCGTCGGCGCGGTGATGAAGCCGTTCCCGGTGCCGGCCTTTACCCTGATCGGCGGCGACCGCAGCATCTCCGGCTCGGCGACCGGTAATCCGTCCGAATTGCGCACGCTGATGAAGTTTGCCGGGCGCAGCAAAGTGGCTCCGACCACCGAGCTGTTCCCGATGTCGCAGATTAACGAAGCGCTGAAGCACGTTCGCGAAGGCAAAGCCCGCTACCGCGCGGTGCTGAAAGCCGACTTCTGATGGTTCTCTCCCGCCGGGCGGCCCGCTCGCCCGGCGTTTTCCCCGTCGCTTCATCAAACCGTCATCTCCCCGCCATGCCTCTGTAGTCATTGCTTCCCACAATCCGGGCTTCGATAAATGGCTGAACGAGATGCGCGTCACCATGAGAAAGACCTGGCTTCCCTGGCTGATCCTGTCGCCTTCCCTGCTGTTTTTACTGCTGTTTACCTGGTTCCCGCTGGGGCGTTCGGTGTATGACAGCCTGTTTGATACCCGCATGGCCAGCGACGGCGCGCAGTACGTCGGGCTGGATAACTTCGCCCGCCTGTTTGCCGACGGCGTTTTCTGGCAGTCGCTGGTCAATAATCTGCTCTATATCCTGCTGACGGTGGTGCCCGGGGTGACCCTCGCCCTGCTGCTGGCGGTCGCCCTCAGCGAGAACCATCGCGTCAACCGCTGGCTGCGCACCGCCTTTTTCTTCCCGATGATTATCCCGATGGTCAGCGCCGCCGCGCTGTGGCTGTTTATCTTTATGCCCGGCCTCGGCCTGCTCGACCACTATCTGGCGAAGCTGTTCGGGCCGATGAACAACAACTGGCTGGGGCGCAGCAACAGCGCGCTGCTGGCCCTGGCGCTGATCGGCGTGTGGAAGTTCGCCGGCTACTACATGCTGTTTTTCCTCGCCGGGTTGCAGAGCATTCCGGCCTCGACGCGGGAAGCGGCGCTAATGGAGGGGGCTACCCGCACGCAGGTCTTTTTTAAGGTCACGCTACCGCTGCTGCGCCCGACGCTGAGCTTTGTGATCACCACCGCGCTGATCTACTCCATCACCCAGATCGACCACGTGGCGGTGATGACCCGCGGCGGGCCGGACAACGCCACTACCGTGCTGCTCTATTACATCCAGAATCTCGCCTGGGATACCCACGACCTCGGTAAAGCCTCCGCCGCCACCTTCCTGACCCTGGCCGGGCTGTTCGCCTTCTCGCTGATTAACCTGAAACTGCTGGAGAAAGGAGCCCACTATGAGCGCTGAAATCTCGCCGCTGCTGGTCCGCACGCCCGCCGCCGCCCGTCCGCTGTGGCTGCGCCTGCGCCGCTCGTCGCCCTTTACGCTCACAGTATTAATGTGCTGCATGGCGCTGCTGTGGGTCAGCCCGTTTATCTGGATGCTGGCGACCTCGTTCAGCGCCACCACCTTCGGCGACGATATGGCGTCGCTGCTGCCGCGCCTGCCGCTGACCCTCGATAACTTCCGCGACGCCTGGCAGAGCGCCGACTGGCTGAGCCTGTACGCCAACACCCTTATCTTCACCTTCGGTACCTTCTGCGTGCAACTGTTGACCATCACCACCGCCGGGTACGTCTTCGCCTGCCACGAGTTTCGCGGCAAGCAGACGCTGTTTCTCCTGTTCCTGGTGCAGCTGATGATCATGCCGGTGGTGATGATGGTGCCGAACATGCTGACCCTGAAAACTTTCGACCTGCTCAACACCCTTACCGGGGTGATGATGCCCTACTTCACCTCGGCGTTCGGCGTGTTCCTGATGCGTCAGGCGTTCCTCGCCATCCCGAAAGAGCTGGAGGAGGCGGCGCTGATGGAGGGCTGCCGCTGGTGGCAGGTGCTGTTCCGCGTACTGCTGCCGATGTCCTGGCCGTCGGTGCTGGCCTTCGCCACCGTCAGCATTACCTACCACTGGAACGAGTACCTGTGGCCGCTGATGATGCTCAACGATCCCGATAAGCAGGTGCTGACCGTCGGGCTGGTCTCCTTCGCCATGGGCGCCGAATCCGGCGGCCAGTGGGGCACCATCGGTGCCGGGACGCTGATGGTCTGCCTGCCGCTGATGCTGGCGTTCATCCTTTTTCAGAAACAGTTCCTGCGGAGCTTCGGCTTCTCCGGGATCAAATAAGGAGTGATTCATGCTGTTAGCGCACCTTTCCGATACCCATTTCCGCAGCCGCGGCGAGAAGCTGTACGGCTTTATCGACGTCAATGCCGCCAACGCCGACGTGGTCTCCCAGCTTAACGCGCTGCGCGAACGCCCGGACGCGGTGGTGGTGAGCGGGGATATCGCCAACTGCGGCCGCCCGGAGGAGTATCAGGTGGCCCGCCAGATCCTCGGCAGCCTGAACTATCCGCTGTATCTGATCCCCGGCAACCACGACGACAAAGCCCATTTTCTCGAGCATCTTCACCCGCTGTGCCCGCAGCTGGGCAACGATCCGCAAAATATGCGCTATGCGGTGGATGACTTCGCCACCCGCCTGCTGTTTATCGATTCCAGTCATGCCGGCACGTCAAAAGGCTGGCTGACCGACGAGACCATCGGCTGGCTGGAGGCCCAGCTGTTCGAGGGCGGCGACAAACCGGCAACGATCTTTATGCACCACCCGCCGCTGCCGCTGGGCAATGCGCAGATGGACCCGATCGCCTGCGAAAACGGCCACCGTCTGCTGGCGCTGGTGGAGCGTTTCCCGTCGCTGACGCGCATCTTCTGCGGCCATAACCACAGCCTGACCATGACCCAGTATCGCCAGGCGCTGATCTCCACTATCCCCGGTACCGTCCATCAGGTGCCGTACTGCCACGAAGATACCCGGCCCTATTACGACCTCTCCCCGGCCTCGTGCCTGATGCACCGTCAGGTCGGTGAGCAGTGGGTGAGCTATCAGCATTCGCTGGCCCACTACGCCGGCCCCTGGCTGTACGACGAAAACATCAGTTGCCCAACGGAAGAGCGCTAACCGCCATGCTCAGTCTGCAAAACATCAGTAAACGTTTCGACGGCAAACCGGCGCTCAGCGCCCTGTCGCTGGATATTCACGAAGGCGAATTCGTGGTGCTGGTCGGCCCGTCGGGCTGCGGGAAAAGCACCCTGCTACGCCTGCTCGCCGGGCTGGAACCGGTCAGCGAAGGCCAAATCTGGCTGCATGATGAGAACATCACCGCCACCACGCCGCGCGAGCGCAACTTCGCGATGATCTTCCAGAACTATGCCCTGTTTCCGCATCTGTCGGTGCGCGACAACATCACCTTCGGCATGAAGGTGCGTAAGGAAGAAAAAAGCGGCTGGCAGCCGCGGGTGGACAAAGTGGCGCAGATGCTGCAGCTGGAGGCGCTGCTCGACCGCAAACCGGCGAAGCTCTCCGGCGGCCAGCGCCAGCGGGTGGCGATGGCCCGGGCGATCGTGCGCAATCCGCGGCTGTTCCTGATGGACGAGCCGCTCTCCAACCTCGACGCCCGCCTGCGCAGCGAAGTGCGCGACAGCATTATGGCCCTCCATCAGCAGCTGAAAACCAGCACCATCTATGTGACCCACGACCAGACCGAGGCGATGTCGATGGCCGACCGCATCGTGGTGATGAACGGCGGCCACGTGCAGCAGGTCGGGCGCCCGGAGTATCTGTACGCCAACCCGGCCAATCTGTTCGTCGCCGGATTTATCGGTTCGCCAGCGATGAACCTGCTGTCGCTGCCCTGCGCCAACGGTGCAGTACTGTTGGGAGAACAGCGCTATCCGCTGCCGCCGCGACACCGGGATCAGACCCACGTCTGGCTGGGCATTCGCCCGGAACATGTTACCGATCGCGTGGAGGAGGGCCATCTGCGCCTGCCGGGCACCGTCCTGCAACGAGAACTGATGGGAGCCGATTATCTGCTTCACGTCAGCACCCCAATGGGCACCCTGCGCTTTAGCCGCCGCCACCGTGGCACGGTGCCGGAAAAAGGCGAATCGCTAACGATCGGCTTTTCGCCTGCCGATGTGCATCTTTTTCATGCTGAGACCCAGCATAATTTACTGATGGAGTGTAATCATGTTTAAACCCTTAACCGCCCTGACGGTTGGGCTCAGCCTCGCTCTGAGCGGCGCGGCGCTGGCGAAAGAAAAAATAGACTTCATGTTCCCGGCGCCGGTGGACGGCAAGCTGACCATGGAGATGACCCGCGTCATTAAGCAATTCAACGACTCACAGCAGGATGTCGAAGTGCGCGGGATCTTCACCGGCAACTACGACACCACCAAGATCAAAGCCGAATCGGCGCAGAAGGCCGGCCAGCCGCCGGCGCTGGTGATCATGTCCGCCAACTTCACCACCGATCTGGCGCTGAAGGATGAGATCCTGCCGATGGATGAGCTGTTTAAATATGGCGATCAAAAGGCCGGCGATTTTCTGCACAAGGAATTCTGGCCCGCGATGCATAAGAACGCCCAGGTGATGGGCACCACCTATGCGATCCCGTTCCATAACTCGACGCCGATCCTCTACTACAACAAGACGATGTTCGATCGGGCCGGGATCAAACAACCGCCGCAGACCTGGGCCGAGCTGCTGGCCGATGCCAAAAAGCTGACCGACGAGAGCAAAGGCCTGTGGGGGATCATGCTGCCGTCGACCAACGACGACTACGGCGGCTGGATCTTCTCGGCACTGGTGCGCGCCAACGGCGGAAAATACTTTAACGAAGACTATCCGGGCGAGGTCTATTACAACTCGTCGACCGCCATCGGCGCCCTGCGCTTCTGGCAGGATCTGATCTACAAGGACAAGGTGATGCCGTCCGGGGTGCTGAACTCGAAGCAGATCAGCGCCGCGTTCTTCTCCGGCAAGCTCGGGATGGCGATGCTCAGCACCGGCGCGCTGGGCTTTATGCGCGAGAACAGCAAAGACTTTGAGCTTGGGGTGGCGATGCTGCCGGCCAAAGAGCAGCGCGCGGTGCCGATCGGCGGCGCCAGCCTGGTGAGCTTTAAAGGCATCAACGACGCGCAGAAGAAAGCGGCGTATCAGTTCCTGACCTATCTGGTGAGCCCCGAGGTGAACGGCGCGTGGAGCCGCTTCACCGGCTACTTCTCGCCGCGCAAGGCGTCATACGATACGCCGGAGATGAAGGCCTATCTGCAGCAGGATCCGCGGGCGGCGATCGCCCTTGAGCAGCTGAAGTACGCCCATCCGTGGTACTCCACCTGGGAGACCGTGGCGGTGCGTAAGGCGATGGAGAACCAGCTGGCGGCGGTGGTCAATGATGCCAAAGTGACGCCGGAGGCGGCGGTGCAGGCGGCGCAGAAGGAAGCCGACGCGCTGATGAAACCGTATGTGGATAAGACCGCGCTGGCGGAAGTGAAGTGACGCTTTACCCGTCATCCTAACCCTGGCCCTCTCCCTGAGGGAGAGGGAACTGTCCGGCGCTGTGGTTAAGCCCTGGGTCCGGTTGTGAAAGGCAAAAAAGCAGGCCATACCCGGTATGGCCTGAAAATGTCACAACGATTAGATCCCTGCCGTTTCGCGGATATATTTGCGCGCTTTGACGGCGTATTCGAAAGGATTGGCCAGAGCAGGATCCTGCTCGGCTTCCACCACCATCCAGCCTTTATAGCCAAAGTCGTCCAGCAGCTTGAACACCGGACGGAAATCGATCACCCCGTCGCCCGGGACGGTGAAGGTGCCTTTTTTCACGCCGTCGAGGAACGACAGGCCGTCGCGGCGCACCTGGTCGATCACCGGCGGGCGGACGTCCTTCAGATGGACGTGGTTGATGCGCGGCAGATACTTTTTGAGGATCGCCAGCATCGGCGCTTCGCCGCCTTCGGAATACCAGGCGTGGCCGGTGTCGAACAGCAGGAAGACGCGCTCGTCCACCAGCGACATAAATTTGTCGATTTCCGCGGTGGTCTGAATGCCGGTGCCCATGTGGTGGTGCAGACAGACCTGCATCCCCTTCTCCGCCGCCAGGCGGCCGAGGGTGTTGTAGCCTTCTGCCACCCGCTGCCACTCTTCTTCGCTGAAGCACGGCTTCGCATCGCCGAGGATCGGTTTATCCAGCCCCTGGATGCTACCGCTCTGCTCGGAGCAGCCAATCACTTTCGCCCCCATCGCATGAAGGAAGTTCATGTGATTGACGAATTCATCAATGGTTTTTTCCCGTTGGCCGTTGGCGAAAAAGGTGCTGAACCAGGCGTTGCAGATCTGAATGCCGCGGATGTCCAGCATCGGCTTGAGAACCGCCGGGTCGCGCGGATATTTGCTGCCGACTTCGCTACCGGTAAAACCGGCCAGCGCCATTTCGCTGACGATCTGCTGGAAGGTGTTTTCGCTGCCGAGCTCCGGCATATCATCGTTAGTCCAGCCGATTGGGGCGATAGCCAGTTTGACGTTATCTTTGTTCATAGTAGGGCTCCTGCCGCTGCGCCTTACCGGCGCAGCAATTCACGTTCAATAAGTTCACGGGTTTCCACTGCCTGGTATTTCATTTTTTCCGGGTAGCCAAACAGCGAGGTGGCGACAATCGGCTCCCCGCCGACCTTGAAGGTCTGCTCGGCGAATTTCATTTCGCGCAGGGTGCGGAACAGCGCGTCGAAATCCACATCTCCTTCCCCGACGCCTACGTGCTGGTGCACCACGGCATCCACGCCCGGCGGGTTAACGATATAGCGGCAATGTTTCGTATGATTGCGGGTGTCCGCAATCAGGACATGGGAGAGATCGCTCCCGGCATAGCGCAGCATGCTCGCCACGTCGCCGACGCCTTTGTCGTAGAAAAAGGTGTGCGGCACGCTGTAGACGTACTTCACGTTATCGCTGCGGAACGACTTCACGATATCGACGGTTTCATTGTTCTCTTCACAGAAATCCCAGGGATGCGCCTGGATCTCCACGCGGATGCCTTCCCGCTCAAAAATCGGCAACAGCTCTTCCATTGAGCGATAGAACATTTCATCGCAGATCTCAGGCTGATTCGGATCGCCGGAGAACTCGGTGTTGATCACCTGAACGCCCATCTCCACCGCAATTTCCACCAGCCGTTTCCAGTTTTTCACCGCCGCCTGACGGCGCAGTTCGTCCGGGCCGGACCAGCGGTAGACGCAGATAAACGACGACAGCTCAAGGCCGGTATCGCGCAGCGCCTGCTTGTACTCCGCCATGATCTCCCGGCTGGCGCGCGGGTGCTTGTAGAACGGGTTAATCTGCGGGTGCGGCGACTGTTCAATGTACTTGTAGCCCCACTCCGCTACCTGATGGACCATGCGGGTGATCCCGAGGTCCTTAATGACATCCACATCAAAGGCAATTTTCATCGTCGTTACCTGTGCAAAGAAGTTCCGTCAGCAAAACGCGCTTAACGTTTGTAGAATGCCGGGCACTCAGGCAGCGTCACCTCAACCGGCTCGCTGGTTCCCTGCGCTTTAATGCAGGCATCCGCCGCCACCGACGCCGCGTAGCCGTCCCAGGCCGACGGGCCGTGCAGCTGGCCGGCTTTGACGTCGTTGATAAAGGCCTGCAGCTCGACGTCGTAGGCTTTGATAAAGCGGTCTTTCCAGTCGGTCAGAATGGCGGTCGACAGGTTGGCGGACTTGCGCATCTGGACGGCAGACGGCTCCGGCAGACGGGCAATCCCGGTCTCGCCAACCACTTCGCACTGGATGTCATACCCGTACTGGCAGTTCACGAACACTTCGACGTCGATCAGGGTGCCTTTTTTGGTTTCAAAGGAGACGATCTGCGGATCTTTCAGGCGCGCATGGGTGTGCGAGGTGGAGCGCGGGAAGCGCACCTGCACGGAACGGTAGTCATCGTTCAGCAGCCAGCGCAGCACGTCCAGCTCGTGGATCAGGGTGTTGGTGATCGCCATATCGGTGGTGTAGTTCTCGCCGACCGACTGGTTGCGGTGGGCGCAGCGCAGCATCAGCGGCGCGCCGATATCGCCATCGTCGATCACTTTTTTCAGCGCCAGATAGCCTTCGTCGTACGGGCGCATAAAGCCAACCTGCACCAGACGACGGCCGGCCTTCATTTCGGCATCGACGATGCGGCGGCAGCCTTCCGCGGTCATCGCCAGCGGTTTTTCGCAGAACACCGGCTTACCGGCGGCGATGGCGGCCAGAGTGTACTCTTCGTGGGTCGGGTCCCAGGAGGTGACCAGGATGGCATCGACATCGCTGGCGTTAATCACGTCGTGACCGTCGGCGTAGACTTCCGCCTGCACGCCCGGCAGCGCGACCGCCGCGCGGGCGTTGTCGGCATTGATATCAGACACCGCCACAACGGTGGCGCCCTGCAGAACCTGGGTGCAGCGACGGATGTGTTCTTTACCGATAGCGCCAGCGCCGATGACACCTAATTTGAGCGACATAATGGTTTTCTCCGTAAGTCTGTAGGATTCAGGGTAGAGGTTCGTTTTAGTAATCACGCGCCTGGGCACGCTTTTCATTAATCATTTGCGCCACCTTGCGGATCCGCTCAGAGAGCGCCGTCTGGGCGACCCCAACGTTCCACCAGCTGCCGTATTTGTGCACCATGGTCTTCGGTAGCACTTTAATATCAATCAGGGTGCTGACCGTTTCGCGACGGGCGGCGTCCAGCGCATGGCGCAGTTCGTCCAGGGTAGTGACGCGCCAGGTTTTGCAGCCGTAGCCGGCGGCGATGGTGGCGAAGTCCACCGGCACCAGGCCGCCCTGCAGCTGGCCGGTTTCCGGCTGACGGTAGCGGAACTCGGTGCCGAAGCTGTCCATCCCGTGCTCCATCTGCAGGTTGTTGATGCAGCCGTTGGCCATGTTGTCGAACAGCACGACGTTGATCTTCGCCCGCTCCTGCAGGGAGGTGACCAGCTCAGAGTGCAGCATCATGAACGAGCCATCGCCGACCAGGGAGTAGACTTCGCTCTGCGGCTGCGCCAGCTTCACGCCCAGCGCCGCGTTGACTTCGTATCCCATGCAGGAGTAGCCGTACTCCACGTGGTAGGTGTTTTCCGCGCGGTTGCGCCAGACGCGCTGCAGATCGCCTGGCAGGCTGCCCGCCGCCGCGACGATCACCGCCTCGGCCGGCAGCGTTTCATTCAGTACCCCAAGAACGCTGCTCTGGGTCAGGGTGGAGTCGGTGATCTGGCGGAACTCGCGATACACCGATTCGCGATCGAGATGATCGTCGATCTCCGGCACAAAGGATTTCTCCTGCCACACCGCCTGGTAGACGCGCTGGGTCTCTTTTAACTGACGGCTCTGCACGCTCTCGATCTGCGCGCCCCAGCCGGCCTGCCAGCCGCTGTCCGCCAGCGCCGCGTCGAGAGCGGTCATCGCTTCCCGGGCGTCCGCCAGCATGGCAATGCCGTCCAGCTTCCAGGCGTCGAAGTTGCTGACGTTAATATTCAGGAAACGCACCTCCGGGTGCTGGAAAATCCATTTCGAGGCGGTGGTAAAATCGCTGAAGCGGGTGCCGACGCCGATCACCAGGTCGGCCTCTTTCGCCAGCAGGTTCGCCGCCAGGCAGCCCGTCTCGCCGACGCCGCCGACGTTCAGGGGGTGAGACGAGACCACCGTCCCCTTCCCGGCCTGGGTTTCGGCGAAGGGCACCCCGTAGCGCTCGGCGAAACGGGACAGCGCTTCGCCCGCGCCGGAGTATTTCACCCCGCCGCCGCAGACGATCAGCGGTTTACGGCTGGCTTTGATGGCCGCCACGGCGTCCGCCAGCTGCGCGGCGCTGGCCGGGCGGCGGTCGAGACGGTGCACGCGGCGCGCAAAGAAGGATTCCGGGTAATCCCAGGCTTCGCCCTGCACATCCTGCGGCAGGCACAGCGTTACCGCGCCGGTTTCCGCAGGGTCGGTCAGGACGCGCATGGCGTTGATGCAGGCGCTCATCAGCTGTTCCGGGCGGGTAATGCGGTCCCAGTATTTGCTGACTGCGCGGAAAGCGTCATTGGTGCTGATGCTGAGATCGTAGCTCTGTTCAATCTGCTGGAGCACCGGATCCGGCTGGCGGGTGGCGAAGACATCGCCCGGCAGCAGCAGCAGTGGGATGCGGTTGGCGCTGGCGGTGCCGGCGGCGGTGATCATGTTGGCCGCTCCCGGACCGATGGAGGAGGTGCAGGCGATAATCTGCCGGCGCAGGGCCTGGCGGGCAAAACCGGTGGCCGCGTGGGCCATCCCCTGCTCGTTGCGCCCCTGATAGACGCGCATATCGCCGCTGTCCTGCTCCAGCGCCTGCCCCAGCCCCAGGACGTTGCCATGGCCGAAAATCGCGAAAATGCCTTTCACGAACTTCAGCTCTACGCCATCCACTTCCAGGTACTGGTTATCGAGGAACTTCACCAGCGCCTGCGCCGTTGTCAGTCTCAGTTTGCCCATGATGCACAATCCTTATTGTTCAGTATTTGTGTGTGGCGTCGCGCCGATGCCGCCGGGGCCGTCGTTCACGTCACTGGAATACCTGTGGATTATAGGCAAACATTTTTTTCATTAAATACAAATACAGAAGAAATATTTCATTTTGCGAGAAGGATCAAACTCTCTACCCATTTCATACGTTTCACTTACATTCCAGACACGTTTTCGGGCCCTTTTTTGCCGCACCAGACGGCAATATCCCCTTAAAAATCATAGGTAAATGGATGCCATTTGGCGTTTCATTTTCCCCCGAGTCGACAGAGGGGGCGATCCGCGCTCGCGCGAGGCTCAGTGCGGCAGAGTGGTAGATCCCTCACACTTTTGGTTTTTTAATTTCGAACGAGTTTGCAAATGAAATATTTATTTCTCAAACTAAGGGTAACCAATAACCCTCAGGCTGTTCACGGAGTCGACGTCGGGATCCCGACCCTTCCAGGCAGCAGACACCAAAAAGGAAATCCTAGCTATGAATGCAGCAGTAAAGCGGCTCGACGTCATCTGTATAGGTCGGGTGGCCGTCGACCTCTATGCCCAGCAGATTGGTTCGCGGCTAGAAGACGTTGCCAGTTTCGCGAAATATCTGGGCGGCTCCTCCGGCAACGTGGCCTTTGGCACCGCGATTCAGGGGCTGAAATCGGCCATGCTGGCGCGCGTTGGCGATGAACACAACGGCCGTTTCCTGCGCGAAACGCTCAACCGCGCCGGGGTGGATACCGAGTATCTGATTACCGACAAATCTCGCCTGACCGCGCTGGTGATGCTGGGGATTAAGGATCAGGAGACCTTCCCCCTGATTTTCTACCGCGATAACTGCGCCGATATGGCCTTAACGCCTGACGACATTAGCGAGGAGTATATTGCCTCCTCCCGGGCGCTGGCGGTGACTGGCACCCACCTGTCGCACGCCAACACCCGCGCCGCGGTGCTGAAGGCGCTGGAGTACGCCCGCCGTCACGGCCTGCGCACCGCGCTGGATATCGATTACCGTCCGGTGCTGTGGGGGCTCACCTCGCTCGGCGATGGCGAAACCCGTTTCATTGAGTCCGGACCGGTCACCAGCCAGCTGCAGGAAGTGCTGCATCTGTTCGATTTGGTGGTGGGAACCGAAGAAGAGTTTCATATTGCCGGGGGCAGCACCGATACCCTGACCGCGCTGAAAAATGTGCGCAATGCCACCAAAGCCACTCTCGTCTGCAAGCGCGGGCCGATGGGCTGCGTGGTGCTGGAAGGCGACATCCCGGACAGCTGGGACCAGGTGCCGCTACAGCAGGGCGTGCGCGTGGAGGTTCTCAACGTGCTGGGCGCCGGGGATGCCTTTATGTCGGGTCTGCTGCGCGGCTGGCTCAACGATGAAGGCTGGGAGCAGGCTTGCCGTTACGCCAACGCCTGCGGGGCGCTGGTGGTCTCCCGCCACGGCTGCGCGCCGGCGATGCCGACCAAAGTCGAACTCGATGACTACCTGCAGCGCGCCGAATCGGTGCCGCGCCCGGACGTCGACGAGCGCCTCAACCACCTGCACCGGGTCACCAGCCGCCGTCAGCAGTGGCCGGAGCTGTGCATTTTCGCCTTTGACCATCGTAAACAGCTGGCCGATCTGGCGCGGGAGACCGGGCGCGACGAAGCCTGCATTCCGCAGCTCAAGCTGCTGTTGTTGGCCGCGGCCGAAGCGGCGGCGCAGGAGGCAGGTCTCGATCAGCGCAGCGGCATTCTGGCCGACGGCACCTACGGCCAGCGTGCGCTCAACGCCATTACCGGCAAGGGCTGGTGGATCGGCCGCCCTATCGAACTGCCCAGCTCCCGACCGCTGCGTCTGGAGCATGGCAACATCGGCTCGCAGCTGATCGACTGGCCGCTGGAGCATGTCGTCAAATGCCTGGTCTTCTATCACCCGGACGACCCGGCGGCGCTGCGTGCAGAGCAGGATGCCCTGCTGCTCGAGGTCTGGCAGGCCTGTAACAAGTCAGGCCATGAACTGCTGCTGGAGGTGATCCTGCCGGAAAATGGCCCGGACAAAGACGAGCGCCATTACCACACTATGCTGGAACACTTTTATCAGCTGGGGATCAAACCGGACTGGTGGAAGCTGCCGCCGCTCTCCAGCGCCAGCTGGCAGCAGATCACCGCCCTCATCGAGCGCGAAGATCCGTGGAGCCGCGGGATCCTGATCCTCGGGCTTGACGCGCCTTCCGACAAACTGCGCGCCGGTTTCGCCGAGGCGGCCGCACACCCGATGATCAAAGGTTTCGCCGTCGGGCGCACCATCTTTGGCCAGCCGTCGCGGCGCTGGATGCAGGGTGAGCTCAGCGATGAGGCCCTGATAGAGGAAGTGAAACACAACTACCTGACGCTCATTGGCTACTGGCGCGAAGCCCGCCGCTGATCCCCCGACGCCCGTCTCCGTCACCTTGCGGAGCGGGCGTTTTTCTGTTTCTTCGTGAAATGAATCGCGTATTTCGTCGCAATAAATGAAAAATTCGCTTCATTTGGTACACTGGAAGCCATATTCCTTCCATTTTCTCAGAGCGCACTCTATGGCCAATAACCCAACACAGCTGACCATCCTGCAGGATGAAATCAGGCGTCGCTACGATACGTTAAGCAAACGCCTGAAACAGGTCGCCCGCTATATCCTTGATAACAGCAATAGCGTGGCTTTCGATACCGTGGCCTCCATTGCGCAACAGGCGGATGTCCCCCCTTCCACGTTGATTCGTTTTGCCAACGCCTTCGGCTTCAGCGGCTTTAACGAAATGAAACAGATGTTCAAGCAACATTTGATGGAAGAGACCGCCAACTATACCGAGCGCGCCCGTCTTTTCCGCCAGACCACCAGCGATGAGTCCAGCCCGCCGGAAACGCCGACGGAAATCCTCAATATGTTCACGATGGTGAACAACCAGGCGTTGCAGCAGCTGGCGATGCAGACCTCCAGCGATGATCTGGAGCGCGCAGTGGCCCTGCTGGGCGAGGCGGAAAATATTTACGTCATTGGTCTGCGCCGGTCGTTTAGCGTCGCCTCCTATCTGACCTATGCGCTGCGTCACCTCGATCGCAAAGCCTTTCTGATCGACGGCCTCGGCGGCATGTTCACCGAGCAGCTGAGCCTGGTCGGTCCGAAAGACGTGGTAGTGGCGGTGAGCTTCTCGCCGTACGCCCGGGAAGTGGTCGAGCTGGTGGAGCTGGGCGCGCAGCGCAAAGCGCGGCAGATCGCCATTACCGACAGCCAGGTCAGCCCGCTGGCGGCCTTCAGCGATGTCTGCTTTGTAGTGCGTGAAGCGCAGGTGGATGGCTTCCGCTCGCAGGTTGCTTCCCTGTGTCTGGCCCAGACGCTGGCGGTTTCGCTGGCGCTGAACAGCAGCCAGGAGTCCGAGGCCAAGCAGAAGGCGTGAGATAGGCTGCCTGGCGTTTGTTACTCGGCGGCGCAGTATAGGCCTGCGGGAGGATCCCGTAGGCCGGATAAGGCATTTGTGCCGCCATCCGGCACAAAGGCGGGTATGGCACCGGTGGTGTCCTGCCCGGCGGCGCTACGCTTGCCGGGCCTGGGGTATATGTGCCTGCGAGGTGCCGGAGATAATGGTATTGGTATGCAACTCTATTAATCCGGGTAAAGCGTTTGTCGCATGTGATTTCAGCGCACATTGCGCTCCCGGTTAATCTTCTGCGTTATGCCTGGCATGGCGCAGGGAGCGCACAGGGGGCGGCCAGTCGCCGCCGCCCCCTGTACCCCCGGGCTCCGGCCAGCAAAATCGCCGCTGCGCGGTCCCTTCGACTTATCCCTGCAGGCTTCGGGTCGGGCCGAGGCAGCGTCCGTGCAAAACACGGCCCTCAGCCCGCATCCATGCGGGCTGCCCCGGCCTTCCGGGAACGTCTCAGCGATTTTGAGGCCGTCAGCACCGGCAGTTTCAGCAACAATGGTGAATAAATTAAGGGCAGGTCGCACGAACCGTATGCCGGGCAAGGCGTGAGCCGCCGCCCGGCATAAAAGCAGCACCGTGCCTGTGGTCATCGCCCGGCGGCGCTGCGCTTGCCGGGCCGACGGTATAGGGGCTTACGGGAGGATGCCGTAGGCCGGATAAGGCATTTGTGCCGCCATCCGGCACAAAAATGGCTACGGTATCTGCGGTGTCCTGCCCGGCGGCGCTGCGCTTGCCGGGCCTGGTGTATAGGGACTTACGGGAGGATCCCGTAGGCCGGATAAGGCGAAGCCGCCATCCGGCACAAAGGCAGGTATGGCGCCGGAGGTGTCCTGCCCGGCGGCGCTGCGCTTGCCGGGTCGGGGTATAGGACCTTACGGGAGGATGCCGTAGGCCGGATAAGGCGAAGCCGCCATCCGGCACAAAGGCAGGTATGGCGCCGGAGGTGTCCTGCCCGGCGGCGCTGCGCTTGCCGGGTCGGGGAGTGGGATTCCGCGGAGCGTTTCGCGAAAAAACACCCACCGCCCTCAAACAGGAAGGCCGGTTAGCATCGCTAACCGGCCTTCTTTATCCGCTTCTGCACCGCGCGTCAGTCGTGGCGCGGATACTCCGGCGTGTTGATCCAGGCGTGGTCATCTTCCCAGGTAAACAACCATTTCCGATCCGGCCCGGCCATGACGTTCAGATAGTAGCTATCGTAACCTGCAATCGCTGCCACCGGATGGTAACCGCGCGGCACCATCACCACATCGTGGTTGTAGGGCGCCATACAGGCGTCCAGGCTGCGGTCGTCGGTGTAGACCCGCTGGAAGGCAAAGCCCTGCGGCGGATCGAAGCGGTGATAGTAGGTTTCTTCCAGCTGCGTCTCTTTGCCCGGCTGGGCGGTATCATGCTTATGCGACGGCCACGAGCTGGTGGCCCCCTCGTCGGTATACACTTCCACCACCAACAGGCAGTCCGCCTCGGCGCTGTCCGGCAGAATATTATGCACCCGACGCTGGTTGCGCCCTTTCCCACGGTGCTCTACCCCGACGTCTTCCGGCCGAATGAGGCGTGCCGGGAAGCTGCCTTTGCCCGGCGCGCTGCATACCGCCAGTTCCAGATCGGAATCGGCAGTCACCTCGACTTTATCCTGCGGCGGGACGTAGACCGACCACGGCGGGGTGCGTTCAAACGGCGACATCCGTTTACCGAGATTCGGGAAATCGGCATGTTGCGTTTTCACCGACGCCAGCCCGGCGACCAGCACCAGGCATAGCTCGCGATCGCCGCTCTCCAGCGTCACGGTCTGCCCTTTTTTCAACATCCAGACATCAAAGCCGATATAGCGCCAACCGGCGCTTTGCGGCGTAATATGCTGGATCTGTCCCTCTTTTCGCGATTTAGCCAGTAACGACATGGCGCTCTCCTTCGCCGATTAACCTAACGTCGGCATGCTGAATTCAGATACGGTCTGCTGCCCTGCCGGCCAGCGTACGGTGGCGGTCTTCATACGCGTGTAGAAGCGCACGCCGTCCGGCCCGTGGACGTTCAACGCGCCAAACACCGAGCGCTTCCAGCCGCCGAAGCTGTGGAACGCCATCGGCACCGGGACCGGCACGTTCACCCCGACCATCCCCGCCTGCACGTCGTGGACGAATTCACGCGCGGTGTGGCCGTTGCTGGTGAAAACGGCGCTGCCGTTGCCAAACTCGTGGCTGTTGACCAGCTCAAGGGCGCTGTCATAGTCCGCCGCGCGCACAATCCCCAGCACCGGGCCAAAGATCTCTTCGCGCCAGATGGTCATCTCCGGGGTGACGTGATCGAACAGGGTGCCGCCGACATAGTAGCCCGCGTCGTAACCCGGCACGCGCAGTTTGCGGCCATCGACCACCAGTTTTGCCCCTTCGCTTTCGCCTTTATCAATATAGCCGAGCACTTTTTTCTGGTGGGTATCAGACACCACCGGTCCCATCTCGTTCTCTTCCTGGCCGCGCATGCAGCCCGGGCCTACTTTCAGCGCTTCCACCAGCGGCTTCAGGCGGGCGATCAGTTTGTCGGCGGTTTCATCTCCTACCGCCACCACCACCGGCAGCGCCATGCAGCGCTCGCCTGCGGAGCCAAAAGCGCCGCCCATAATGGCGTTAACGGTAGCGTCGAGATCGGCATCCGGCATCACAATCGCGTGGTTTTTGGCGGCGCCGAAGGCCTGCACTCGCTTGCCGTGGGCGCTGGCGGTCTTATAGATATACTCCGCCACGCCGGAGGAGCCGACGAAGCTCACCGCCGCAATACGCGGGTCAGTGTACAGCTGCTCGGCATCTTCATTGCTGCAGTGCACGACGTTAAACACGCCGTCCGGCAGACCAGCCTCTTTTAACAGCTCTGCCAGACGCACGGCGGCCGTCGGCGCCAGCGCGGGCGGCTTGAGGACGAAACTGTTGCCGCAGGCCAGCGCCAGCGGGAACATCCACATCGGCACCATCGCCGGGAAGTTAAACGGGGTGATCCCTGCCACCACGCCCAGGGGCTGCATCAGCGAGTAGCTGTCGACGCCGGTGCCGACGTCAGAGGAGTATTCGCCTTTAATCAGGTGCGGGATCCCGCAGGCGAATTCGACCACTTCCATACCGCGGGTCAGCTCGCCCAGCGCATCCGACCACACCTTACCGTGCTCGCTGACGATGATCCCCGCCAGCTCTTCCACGTGCTGCTCCAGCAACATTTTGAAGTTGAACAGCACGCGGGCGCGGCGCAGCGGCGTGGTACGGGACCAGCTGTCAAACGCATCGCGAGCAACCTGAATCGCCTCGGAGACTTCCTGCGCGGTTGACACCGTGACTTCGCGCACCGCTTTGCCCGTCGCCGGGTCGTACACCGGCATCGTTTCGTTGCTGCTGCTAATAACGGTTTTCCCGCCAATAAAGTTTCCTGTGATCGTCATGTTCTCGCCTCATAGTGAAGGGGGCCAGTGCACACCGGCCCGTCGCTGATTCTGCTGTGCTATAACCGTAGTAAAATGAAATTTATATTTCAACATTGTTGTGAAATGAAATTTCATTTTGGTGATAACAGTCGCATTTTGCGCTAACCGGTCGCTTGTGCGCTTCCCGCATCGCGCCTCGTTGCCCTCGACGCCAGGCTTCCCGCCGCTGTCGCGCCGGCAGTCGGTGCCGGTGATATTTTGCGAGACAGCTCAAACATTCATCATTTCCATTCTTGATAATTTTGGAATAAACGTTTTGACTGTTAGCCAATTGAACGAACCTACCCCCTCTTCCGTCAGGAGTGTCCTATGGCCATCGCAATGCAACGTTTTTGTATTAACCGCAAAATCGCGCCAGCGCTCAGCATTGAAGCGTTTTTCCGTCTGGTGAACCGTCTGGGCCTGAATAAGGTCGAGCTGCGCAACGATTTACCCAGTGGAAAAGTGACCGACGATCTGAGCCATCAGCAGGTGCGCGAGCTGGCGGCGCGCTACCACATCGAGATCCTGACGATTAACGCGGTCTACCCCTTTAACCGTCGTAGCGAAGAGGTGCGGCAGTTGACCGAATCGCTGCTGAAAGAGGCCCAGGCCATCGGCGCCAAATCGCTGGTGCTCTGTCCGCTCAACGACGGCAGCGAGGTGCCGGCCAGCGAAACCCTGGGCGCCCTGCGCGACCTGGCGCCGCTGTTTGCCTTCTATGGCATCCACGGCCTGGTGGAGCCGCTGGGCTTCCCGCAAAGCTCGCTGCGTTCTGCACATCAGGCGCAGACGCTGATCCACGACGCCCGCGTGCCGTTTAAGCTGCTGATCGACACCTTCCATCACCATCTTTACCCACAGGCGGCGGACGAGTTCAGCCAGGTGGAGGTGGCGGATATCGGGCTGGTGCACCTTTCAGGAGTGGACGATAGCCGTCCGCGCGAGCAGCTCACCGATGCCGAGCGCATCATGCTAACCCCGAAGGATCGTCTCGGCACCTGCGAGCAGGTTAAAGCGCTGGAAGCCCGCGGCTATCAGGGGGTGTACGCTTTTGAGCCCTTCGCCCCCGAGCTGGCGCAATGGAGCGAAGCGGATATCGAGCGCGAAATTGAGCAGAGCATCGCGCTCATCCAGCGCCACTGCGCCTGAGACCCTCACGGTACAGCGTGCGCGGCGCGTGACGATTTTCCCAACGCCGGACGACGAGGTTGCCTATAATCGTCGCAGGATAAATGGAGGAATCGACCATGAGCTCACCCCTGTTGATTGCGCGCACGCTGGATAACGCGCTCTATTTACTGCCCGCGATGGCCAACCGCCATGGGCTTATCACCGGTGCGACCGGCACCGGTAAAACCGTCACCCTGCAGAAGCTGGCTGAGTCGTTCTCGGAGATTGGCGTGCCGGTATTTATGGCCGACGTCAAGGGCGACCTGACCGGCATTGCCGCCGCGGGGCAGAGCTCAGAGAAACTGCAGGCGCGGCTGGAGAAGATCGGCGTCAGCGACTGGGAGCCGCACGCCAACCCGGTGGTGCTCTGGGATATCTTTGGCGAGAAGGGCCACCCGGTGCGGGCGACGGTCTCCGATCTCGGCCCCCTGCTGCTGGCGCGCCTGCTCAATCTCAACGAGGTGCAGAGCGGCGTACTGAACATTATTTTCCGCATCGCGGACGACCGCGGCCTGCTGCTGCTCGACTTCAAAGACCTCCGCGCCATCACCCAGTTTATCGGCGATAACGCCAAGTCTTTCCAGAACCAGTACGGCAATATTAACAGCGCCTCGATCGGCGCCATCCAGCGCGGGCTGTTGACCCTGGAGCAACAGGGCGCCGAGCACTTCTTCGGCGAGCCGATGCTGGATATTGCCGACTGGATGCGCGTCGATGCCAGCGGTAAAGGGGTGATCAATATCCTTAGCGCCGAAAAGCTCTACCAGATGCCGAAGCTGTACGCCGCCAGCCTGCTGTGGATGCTCTCCGAGCTCTACGAGCGCCTGCCGGAAGCCGGCGACCTCGATAAACCGAAGCTGGTGTTCTTCTTCGATGAGGCGCATCTGCTGTTCAACGACGCGCCGCAGGTGCTGCTGGATAAAATTGAACAGGTGATCCGCCTTATCCGCTCCAAGGGCGTCGGCGTCTACTTTGTCTCGCAGAACCCGGCGGATATTCCCGACGCCGTGCTCGGCCAGCTGGGCAACCGCGTGCAGCATGCCCTGCGCGCCTTTACGCCGAAGGACCAGAAGGCGGTGAAAACCGCCGCCCAGACCATGCGCGCCAACCCGGCCTTCAGTACCGAGCAGGCGATCCAGGAGCTGGGCACCGGCGAGGCGCTGATCTCCTTCCTCGATAAGAAAGGCAGCCCGTCGGTGGTCGAGCGGGCGTTGGTTATCGCCCCCTGCTCGCGAATGGGGCCGGTCAGCGATGACGAGCGCAATGGTCTGCTGAACCACTCGCCGCTGTACGGTAAGTATGAGGAGGAGGTGGACCGCGAGTCGGCTTTCGAAATGCTGCAGCAAGGGGTGCAGGTCGCCACCGGGCAGCAGTCGGCTCCGCCGGCGAAGGGCCAGCAGAACGGCGATGACGACGGGCTGCTTGGCGGCCTGAAAGATATCCTGTTCGGCAGCACCGGCCCGCGAGGCGGTAAACGCGACGGTATCGTGCAGACCGCAGCGAAAAGCGCGGTTCGCCAGGTTACCAATCAGATCGTCCGCGGCATGCTGGGCAGCCTGCTGGGCGGACGCAAGCGCTAAAAAAAACCCCCTCATCGCTGAGGGGGCTTACGTTTCAGGCTTACCCGCTAGGCCTTGCGCATCATCAGCCAGAGGCTTATCAGGAAGAAGCTGGCGCTCGGCAACAGCGCGCCGATGATCGGCGGTATGCCGTAGACCAGGGTCAGCGGGCCGAAAATCTGGTCGAGGACATAGAAGATAAAGCCGAAGCTAATCCCCGTCACCACCCGGACGCCCATCGGCACGCTACGCAGCGGGCCAAAGATAAACGACAGCGCCATCAGCATCATCACCGCCACCGACAGCGGCTGGAAGATTTTGCTCCACATATTGAGCTGGTAGCGTCCCGGATCCTGGCCGCTGGACTTCAGGTATTTCACATAGTTGTGCAGCCCGCTGATCGACAGCGCATCCGGATCCAGGGCAACCACGCCCAGTTTGTCCGGCGTCAGGTTGGTTTTCCAGGTGCCGCTCACCATTTGCGACCCGGTCACCTGCTTTGGATCGGTCAGGTCGGATTCATCCACCTGCGACAGACGCCACACTTTATTTTCGCTATCGAATTTTGCCGAAGCGGCATAGCGCACCGACTGTAAACGACGCTCCGGGTTGAAGGCATAGATGCTGACGCCCCCCAGCTCATCGTTGCCTTTTACGCGTTCGATATAGACAAAGTTGTGGCCATCTTTCGCCCACAGCCCCTGCTGGGTTGAGAGCAGCGAGCCGCCGTACATCTGCTGGGCACGGTAGTTGCGCGCCATCTGTTCGCCCTGCGGCGCCACCCACTCGCCGATGGCCATGGTCAGCAGCACCAGCGGGATCGCGGTTTTCATTACCGCCAGCGCTACCTGCAGCCGGGTGAAACCGGATGCCTGCATCACCACCAGTTCGCTGCGCTGGGCCAGCATCCCCAGCCCCAGCAGCGCGCCAAGCAGCGCCGCCATTGGGAAGAAGATCTGGATGTCCTTCGGCACGCTGAGGATGGTGTAGAGACCAGCGCCCAGCGCATCGTAGCTGCCCTGCCCGGACTTTTTCAGCTGATCGACAAACTTGATAATGCCGGAGAGCGACACCAGCATGAACAGGGTCATCATGATGGTGTTGAAAATCGTCTTACCGATATAACGGTCAAGTACGCCAAACGCCTGCATCAGGCCGCTCCTTTATTAAAACGGGCGCGGAAGCGGCGCATCGGCACCGTGTCCCACAGGTTTAACAGCACCGCCAGCGCAAAATAGAGCAGGTTAATCGCCCACATCCAGATAGCCGGGTCCATTTTGCCTTTGCCGCCATTCGATTTAATCGACGTTTGCAGCAGGAAGAACACCAGGTAAAGCAGCATCGCCGGCAGCATCGACAGCACACGGCCCTGACGCGGGTTCACCACGCTGAGCGGCACCACCATCAGCGCCATAATGAAGACGGTCGCCACCAGCGTGAAGCGCCAGTGCAGTTCGGCGCGCGCGCGGTCGGTGTGGGTTTTCCACAAGGTGCGCATATCCATCTGTTCGGTGTCGTCCGGATCGGCGCTCACCGCCTGGTGGCCGATAATAGCCTGATAGTTATTGAAGTCGGTAATGCGGAAGTCGCGCAGCATCGCGGTGCCTTCAAAGCGGGTGCCCTTGTTGAGGGTCACCACCTGCGAGCCGTCTTTCTGCTGCGACAGCTCGCCGGAATCCGCCACCACCACCGAGGGGCGCGCATTGCCTTTCGGACGCAGCTGGGCAAGGAAGACGTCATGGAAGCGGTTGCCGTTGACGCTTTCGATAAACATCACCGCGTTACCATCGCTGGCCTGCTGGAACTGGCCCTGGGCCAGCGCCGCCATACCGGGGTTAGCTTTAGCTTCGGCCAGCACTTCGTCCTGATGGCGCGACGACCACGGCCCCGCCCACATAACGTTGACCGCCGCCACCGCGCCGGTGAACAGCGCGAGGATCATCGCCGCCTTGATCAGCACGGCTTTGCTCAGGCCGCAGGCGTGCATCACCGTAATTTCACTTTCGGTGTACAGCTTGCCGAGGGTCATCAGCAGGCCAAGGAACAGACTTAACGGCAGGATAAGCTGCGCCATCTCCGGGATGCCGAGCCCCAACAGCGAGAGCACCAGATTGGTTGGGATATCGCCATCTACCGCGGCGCCGAGGATCCTGACTAATTTCTGACAAAAGAAAATCAGTAACAGGATGAATAGGATCGCCAACTGGCTTTTCAGCGTCTCACGAACCAGATATCTTATGATTATCACTATAAATACGCCCGTAAAAACCCGTTTTAGTGCAGGAAAATTGCTTGTTTCATGGCTTAAACGTCATTTATTCTCTTTGGTCGTCGAAAACGTCGCTAAGATTAAATGACTCATCGGTTCTGCATGTCAGGATCTTTTCTGACGAACCCAGGCCTTAATAACGTTAAGATTAACACGAAGTCACCGCAACAGCGGATATGAGTTACGAAAGCTTGCAATTATATACTCAATGGATTTCGAGTTGTAAGAAGGCAGCAGGGCTGTGGCCCCTGGCGCGCACAATGTGCCACGTCAGGGTAAGCAGGCGCAGCCGGCGCATCTGCAACTTGAAAGGCGACGAGTATAGCCGTAGCCACCACTGTTGTCTTTAAGATTCAGGAGCATAGTGCATGGAGTTCAGTGTAAAAAGCGGTAGCCCGGAGAAGCAGCGGAGCGCCTGTATCGTGGTCGGCGTCTTTGAACCACGTCGCCTCTCCCCCATCGCCGAACAACTCGATAAAATCAGCGACGGCTACATCAGCGCCCTGCTGCGTCGCGGCGAGCTGGAAGGCAAACCTGGCCAGACGTTATTGCTGCACCATGTGCCAAACATTCTGTCTGAGCGCATTCTGCTGATTGGCTGCGGCAAAGAGCGCGAGCTGGATGAGCGTCAGTATAAGCAGGTCATCCAGAAAACCATCAATACCCTGAATGATACCGGCTCAATGGAAGCCGTCTGCTTCCTGACCGAGCTGCACGTCAAAGGCCGTAACAACTACTGGAAAGTTCGCCAGGCGGTTGAAACCGCCAAAGAGACGCTGTACAGCTTCGACCAGCTGAAGACCAACAAAAGCGAGCCGCGTCGCCCGCTGCGTAAAATGGTCTTTAACGTGCCGACCCGTCGCGAGCTGACCAGCGGCGAACGCGCCATTCAGCATGGCCTGGCGATTGCCGCCGGCATCAAAGCGGCGAAAGATCTTGGCAATATGCCGCCGAACATCTGTAACGCCGCCTATCTGGCTTCCCAGGCGCGTCAGCTGGCCGATACCTACAGCAAAAACGTCATCACCCGGGTGATCGGCGAACAGCAGATGCGCGAGCTGGGGATGAACGCCTACCTCGCCGTCGGCAATGGGTCGCAGAACGAGTCGCTGATGTCGGTCATCGAATATAAAGGTAACCCGGCTGAGGACGCGCGCCCTATCGTGCTGGTCGGTAAAGGCCTGACCTTCGACTCCGGCGGTATCTCCATCAAGCCTGCCGAAGGCATGGACGAGATGAAGTACGACATGTGCGGCGCGGCGGCGGTGTACGGCGTGATGCGGATGGTTGCCGAACTGCAGCTGCCGCTGAACGTCATCGGCGTGCTGGCGGGCTGTGAAAACATGCCTGGCGGCCGCGCCTATCGTCCGGGTGACGTCCTGACCACTATGTCCGGCCAGACGGTGGAAGTGCTGAACACCGACGCCGAAGGCCGTCTGGTGCTGTGCGACGTCCTGACCTACGTTGAGCGCTTCGAGCCGGAAGCGGTTATCGACGTGGCGACGCTGACCGGGGCCTGCGTGATTGCCCTCGGCCATCACATCACCGGCCTGATGTCGAACCATAACCCGCTGGCCCATGAGCTGATCGGCGCCTCCGAACTGGCGGGCGACCGCGCATGGCGTTTGCCGCTGGCCGACGAGTTCCAGGATCAGCTGGAGTCCAATTTTGCCGATATGGCGAACATTGGCGGCCGTCCTGGCGGCGCGATCACCGCCGGCTGTTTCCTGTCGCGCTTCACCCGCAAGTACAACTGGGCGCACCTCGACATCGCCGGTACCGCCTGGCGTTCCGGTAAGGCCAAAGGCGCGACCGGTCGTCCGGTGGCGCTGCTGTCGCAATTCCTGCTCAATCGTGCGGGTTTTAACGGCGAAGAGTGATGTGATATGCCGGGTGGCGGCGATGCCTTACCCGGCCTACAAACGGCAGCACACTGTAGGCCGGGTAAGCGTAGCGCCACCCGGCTTTGCATTTAAATCCACAACAAGAAGCCCCATATATGAAAAACGCAACGTTCTATCTTCTGGACAATGACGCCACCGTCGATGGCCTGAGCGCCGTCGAGCAGCTGGTGTGTGACATTGCCGCAGAACGTTGGCGCAACGGCAAGCGCGTCCTGATCGCCTGCGAAGATGAACAGCAGGCGATTCGCCTCGACGAGGCGCTGTGGTCGCGGCCGCCGGAGAGCTTTGTGCCGCATAACCTGGCGGGCGAAGGCCCGAGAGGCGGCGCGCCGGTAGAGATTGCCTGGCCGCAAAAGCGCAACAGCAGCCCGCGGGATATTCTTATCAGCCTGCGGCTAAACTTTGCAGATTTTGCCACCGCTTTCACAGAAGTGATAGACTTTGTCCCTTACGAAGACAATCTGAAACAACTGGCGCGCGAACGCTATAAGGCGTACCGCATGGCTGGTTTCAACCTGAACACGGCAACCTGGAAATAATGGAAAAGACATACAACCCACAAGATATCGAACAGCCGCTTTACGAGCACTGGGAAAAGCAGGGCTATTTCAAACCGAATGGTGATGAAAGCCAGGAGAGCTTCTGCATCATGATCCCGCCGCCGAACGTCACCGGCAGTTTGCATATGGGTCATGCCTTCCAGCAAACCATCATGGATACCATGATTCGCTACCAGCGCATGCAGGGCAAAAACACCCTGTGGCAGGCCGGTACCGACCACGCAGGTATCGCTACCCAGATGGTGGTTGAGCGTAAGATTGCCGCTGAAGAAGGGAAAACCCGCCACGACTACGGCCGCGACGCCTTTATCGACAAAATCTGGCAGTGGAAAGCGGAATCCGGCGGCACCATTACCCGTCAGATGCGCCGTCTCGGCAACTCCGTGGACTGGGAGCGCGAGCGCTTCACCATGGACGAGGGGCTTTCCAATGCCGTGAAAGAAGTCTTTGTTCGCCTGTACAAAGAAGACCTGATCTACCGCGGCAAACGCCTGGTTAACTGGGACCCGAAACTGCGCACCGCCATTTCCGACCTCGAAGTGGAAAACCGCGAATCGAAAGGTTCCATGTGGCACATCCGCTACCCGCTGGCCGATGGCGCGAAAACCGCTGACGGTAAAGATTACCTGGTGGTCGCCACCACCCGTCCGGAAACCCTGCTGGGCGATACCGGCGTGGCCGTTAACCCGGAAGATCCGCGCTACAAAGATCTGATTGGCAAATTCGTGGTGCTGCCGCTGGTTAACCGCCGCATCCCGATCGTGGGCGACGAGCACGCCGACATGGAAAAAGGCACCGGCTGCGTGAAGATCACCCCGGCGCACGACTTTAACGACTACGAAGTGGGTCGTCGTCACCAGCTGCCGATGATCAACATCCTTACCTTTGACGGCGACATCCGCGAAAGCGCGGAAGTCTACGACACCAAAGGCAATGAATCCGACGTCTACTCCAGCGAGATCCCGGCGGAGTTCCAGAAACTGGAACGCTTCGCGGCGCGTAAAGCCGTTGTTGCGGCAGTTGACGCCCTCGGCCTGCTGGAAGAGATCAAACCGCACGACCTGACCGTCCCTTACGGCGATCGCGGCGGCGTGGTGATCGAGCCGATGCTGACCGACCAGTGGTACGTGCGCGCGGACGTGCTGGCCAAGCCAGCAGTCGAAGCCGTTGAAAACGGTGATATTCAGTTCGTGCCGAAGCAGTACGAAAATATGTACTTCTCCTGGATGCGCGATATTCAGGACTGGTGTATCTCCCGTCAGCTGTGGTGGGGTCACCGCATCCCGGCATGGTATGACAACGACGGCAACGTCTACGTAGGCCGTAGCGAAGACGAAGTGCGTCAGGAAAACAACCTGAGCGCCGACGTTGCCCTGCGTCAGGATGAAGACGTTCTCGATACCTGGTTCTCCTCCGCGCTGTGGACCTTCTCCACCCTCGGCTGGCCGGAAAACACCGACGCCCTGCGTCAGTTCCACCCGACCAGCGTGATGGTGTCCGGCTTCGACATTATCTTCTTCTGGATCGCCCGCATGATCATGATGACCATGCACTTCATCAAAGATGAAAACGGCAAGCCGCAGGTACCGTTTAAGACCGTCTACATGACCGGTCTGATCCGCGATGACGAAGGCCAGAAGATGTCCAAGTCCAAGGGTAACGTCATTGACCCGCTGGATATGGTTGACGGTATCACCCTGCCGGAGCTGCTGGAAAAACGTACCGGCAACATGATGCAGCCGCAGCTGGCGGATAAAATCCGCAAGCGTACCGAGAAACAGTTCCCGAACGGCATCGAGCCGCACGGCACCGACGCCCTGCGCTTCACCCTGGCGGCGCTGGCCTCTACCGGCCGCGACATCAACTGGGATATGAAGCGTCTGGAAGGTTACCGTAACTTCTGTAATAAGCTGTGGAACGCCAGCCGCTTCGTGCTGATGAACACCGAAGATCAGGATTGCGGCTTCAACGGCGGCGAAATGGTGCTCTCCCTGGCCGACCGCTGGATCATCGCGGAATTCAACCACACCGTGAAAGCGTATCGCGAAGCGCTGGATAACTTCCGCTTCGATATTGCCGCCGGCATCCTGTACGAGTTCACCTGGAACCAGTTCTGCGACTGGTACCTGGAGCTGACCAAGCCGGTTATGAACGGTGGCAACGAAGCGGAGCTGCGCGGGACTCGCCATACGCTGGTCACCGTGCTGGAAGGTCTGCTGCGCCTGGCGCATCCGATCATTCCGTTCATTACCGAGACCATCTGGCAGCGCGTGAAAGCGATCTGCGGGATCACCGCCGACACCATCATGCTGCAGCCGTTCCCGCAGTACGATGCATCTCAGGTGGATGACGCGGCGCTGGCCGACACCGAATGGCTGAAGCAGGCGATCGTCGCCGTGCGTAACATCCGTGCGGAAATGAACATCGCTCCGGGCAAACCGCTGGAACTGCTGCTGCGCGGCTGCAGCAAAGAGGCCGAGCGTCGTGTGAACGACAACCGCAGCTTCCTGCTGAACCTGGCGCGTCTGGAAAGCATTACCGTGCTGCCTGCCGATGATAAAGGTCCGGTCTCGGTGACCAAGATTGTCGACGGCGCCGAGCTGCTGATCCCGATGGCGGGCCTCATCAATAAAGAAGATGAGCTGGCGCGTCTGGCGAAAGAAGTGGCCAAAATCGAAGGTGAAATTGGCCGCATCGAGAGCAAGCTGGCCAACGAAGGCTTTGTCGCCCGCGCGCCGGAAGCAGTTATCGCTAAAGAGCGCGAGAAGCTGGAAGGCTACGCGGAAGCGAAAGCGAAGCTGATTGAGCAGCAGGCGGTGATCGCCGCGCTATGATCCTCCCGCCCCTTGCCACCCGGCATGGGGCGTTTTTTATGAAACATCCTCGCTTGCGCTTTCCCCTGTCGCGATGTTATTAACATCATCATTCGTCTTTTTTGGGTAATGAGTCATTGTATGAATACGAGCGTCCCCGCGGCGACGTTGCTGCGTCGCATTACGGCGGCAGACAATGCCGCCATCGCCAGGGTCATCCGCCAGGTCTCGGCTGAATATGGCCTGACCGCCGATAAAGGCTATACGGTCGCCGACCCGAATCTCGATGAACTGTATGAGCTGTACAGCCAGCCGGGCTCCGCCTACTGGGTGGTGGAGCAAGAGGGGGAAGTAGTTGGCGGCGGCGGCGTCGCGCCGCTCGCCTGCAGCGAGCCGGATATCTGCGAGCTGCAGAAAATGTATTTTATGACCAGCGCCCGCGGCCAGGGGCTGGCGAAGAAGCTGGCGCTGCTGGCGCTGGACTACGCCCGCGAACAAGGGTTTAAGCGCTGCTATCTGGAAACCACCGCCTTCCTGACGGAGGCGATCGGTTTATATGAACATCTTGGCTTCGAGCACATTGACGGACCGCTGGGCTGCACCGGCCACGTGGACTGCGAAGTACGGATGCTGAAAACGCTGTAGCGCCTCGATATCGCAGGCGTCCCCGGTAGCGCTACGCTTACCGGGGCTACACGGCTAAGCGTAGCGCGAGCCGGGGTATGTCCCGGATGGCACCGCTGGCACCTTACCCGTGCTCGCGGTGCCGTTTTTTTGTCGGGTGGCGGCTAACGCCTTACCCGACCTACGGCCCGTACCATTGCGAGCTGAAGCTCTCAACGCTATCTCTCCCCATGGCTACTGAAACTGCCGGTGTTAGTGACTACCGGGCCCGAATATCGTGGGTTACGCCGCGGCTGGCACACCGCTATGGAAGCGGAACTCGGCCTCGGGACGGAGGATCAGCGCCGCTTCCGCCTCGCCGAGCTGGCGCACCCGCTCGCTGATATCTTCTCCGGCAATCTTCTGCGCCAGATCCAGATAGTCCTGATAGTGACGCGCCTCGGAGCGCAGCAGCGACAGGTAGAACTTTTGCAGATCGTCGTCCAGCCACGGCGCCAGGGCGGCAAAGCGTTCGCAGGAGCGGGCCTCGATATAGGCACCGCAGATCAGCTTATCGATCAGCATCACCGGCTCATGCGAGCGCACTTCGCGCCGCAGGCCGCGGGCATAGTTGCTGGCGGTGATTTTGACGTAGGGGATATCGCGCGCCAGCATCATCTCCCGCACCTGCCAGAAGTGATGCAGTTCCTCTTTAATCAACAAAATCATGCTGTCCAGCAGCTGGCGGCCCCACGGGTCGTCGGTCTGCGGCATGGCGCTTTTGTTGATCCGTTTATGCAGGGCGACAAAATCCGGCTCCGGCCCCCGGCGATAGGTGAAGTCTTCGTACGGCTTCAGGCAGGCCAACAGTTCGTCGGCGTCAGCTTTATCCGCGACGTAGCGACGCACCAGCAGCATGGCGTTCTGCGCCGCTTTCAGCTCGCACACCATATGGTCGGTCAGCAGCAGCGGCAGGTTTTCCGGCTTGCGGGCTTCGTCAATCCACGCCTGCGGCGTCGGGCAGTGCAGGAAGCTGATAATCGGGGAAAGAATCTGCGGGTAATCCATGAAAGTTCCTTGCTATACGGCGGCAGGCGCCGCCGTATCCATCTACGACATTTGCGACTTAGTGGCGAACACCATCGTCGTCTTCATCGACATACTCTTCGTCATCGTCGTCGCCGTCTTCACCGTTCGGGTCCTCATAATAGGTGCCCCAACCGTCATACTCGACGTCATATTTTTCTGCCAGCGTCATCAGCTGTTCCACCTGGGCATCGATCAGGTCTGCGTTCAGCGCGCATTCGCTCAGAATATCGCAGCAGATGACCATGTCCCCCTCTTCCACTTCCAGCTCTTCGGGCTCGGTCACTTCGTAGCCCAGCTTGAACGCTTCAACCGCCACTTTCTCCAGGGTTTCGAAATCGTCTGCAGAGAGGTGATGCTCAATCGTGTACAGTGCGTCCGGATCGCTGCCATCTTCCAGCAGCTCTTCGATAATCAGACGCGTCTCTTCACGCTGTTCTTCCAGGTGTTCCGGGTTTGCCATGGCTCGTTCCTCATAATGTGCGGCAGTTATCCCTATTGTCACATACCGCCGTCATTGCCTCCACTTCTCAGTGAAAGATTTCGATCACAGACTTGCAAATGAATATTCATACATATAAATTGAATTTTAATTCAATTAGTGGCCTATGCCAGGTGAGGGAACCATGTCTGCGTTTTACCAGAAGCATTTTTTAAAGTTACTCGATTTTACGCCTGCAGAAATCACCGCCCTGCTCGAGCTGGCGGCAAAGCTGAAAGCCGATAAGAAAAACGGTATCGAAGTCCAGAAACTGGCAGGAAAAAACATCGCGCTCATCTTCGAAAAAGACTCAACCCGTACACGATGCTCTTTCGAAGTTGCCGCATACGATCAAGGCGCCCGCGTGACCTATCTGGGGCCCAGCGGCAGCCAGATTGGCCATAAAGAGTCGATCAAGGACACCGCCCGCGTGCTCGGACGGATGTACGACGGCATTCAGTACCGCGGCCACGGCCAGGAAGTGGTAGAGACCCTGGCGCAATACGCCGGCGTGCCGGTGTGGAACGGCCTCACCAACGAGTTCCACCCCACCCAGCTGCTGGCGGACCTGTTGACCATGAAAGAGCATCTGCCGGGCAAAGCCTTTAACCAGATGACGCTGGTCTACGCCGGCGACGCGCGCAACAACATGGGCAATTCGATGCTGGAAGCCGCCGCGTTGACCGGTCTGGATCTGCGCCTGGTGGCGCCATCGGCCTGCTGGCCGGAGGCCGCGCTAGTGGAGACCTGCACCGCGCTGGCCAAACAGCAGGGCGGCAACATCACCCTGACGGAAGATATCGCCGCGGGGGTGAAAGGCGCCGATTTTATCTATACCGACGTCTGGGTCTCAATGGGCGAGGCGAAGGAAAAATGGGCCGAACGTATCGCCCTGCTGCGCGACTATCAGGTTAACAGCGCGATGCTGGCGCTGACCGGCAACCCGCAGGTCAAGTTCCTCCACTGCCTGCCGGCGTTCCACGACGACCAGACCACGCTGGGCAAACAGATGGCTGCCGATTACGGCCTGCACGGCGGCATGGAGGTGACTGACGAGGTGTTTGAGTCGGCGGCGAGCGTGGTCTTCGACCAGGCGGAAAACCGGATGCACACCATCAAAGCGGTGATGGTGGCGACGCTGAGCAAATAACCCCTCGCTCGCGGCTGTCTCCCGGATGGCACGGCGTTCATCCGGGATTCGGTTCGCCATTTTACGCCATCAGCATCTTCACCACCGCTTTGCGCACCTTCGCCGGGGCGCCAACGGCGCACAGCGGTTTATGCACTTCGCCGGGATAAAACACCACAAAGTCCCCTTCGTTAAGGATCACCGTTTTCTCCTGCTGGCCTTCGGCAAGAAAAGCGATGTCTTTCTCCGCCAGCCAGTCGGTCTGCGGCTCTCCTGGCGGCAAGGTGCTGAAGGTCATCCCCTCGCTGCCGCGGAGCACAATCTGGATATCGAGATAGCGAGCATGGTATTCCGCGCGGCGCGCGGCCTGTGGCTCGGTGGTGTCTTCGGAGATCAGATAAAACAGGTTGTCGCCGTCGATATCGTGTTTACCCAGCGGCGTCGCCTCGCTGACCTGAGCGATAACGTGTTCGATAGCCTCGCGCAGCGCGGCAGGCAGCCATGGCTGCAGATGGTGGATATTGCCAATAATCATTGCTTACCTCAAATATAAAACAGCATTTCATTTCTTTGTTTTATACCCCCATCACCGCTGCCATACCAGTACAGTTTCACGCTTCTTTGCGCTGGCGCACTTTTCGACAGGCAAACGATTACCTGTTTGTGAATGAATCGCTTGATCGTCATAACGGTCTGCGTATAATGCCAGTCGTTTTGCCGGGAGGAAGCATGGCCAATTGCGTACGACATTCTGTCTTAGCGCGTCTCAATGCAGACGCTGGCCTGCCGTTTTTCTTTCCGTTGCTCATTGGATTCCCGAAGCCCCTTATTTAAGGGGCTTTTTTTTTGCCCAGGCGTCAGGAGATAAGCATGGCTAACCCGCTATATCAAAAACATATCATTTCCATAAACGATCTCAGCCGCGAAGACCTCGAACTGGTGCTGGCGACGGCGGCAAAGCTGAAAGCCAATCCACAACCCGAGCTGCTGAAGCATAAGGTTATCGCCAGCTGCTTCTTTGAAGCCTCGACCCGCACCCGCCTCTCTTTTGAAACCTCGATGCACCGCCTGGGCGCCAGCGTGGTCGGCTTTTCCGACAGCGCCAACACCTCACTGGGCAAAAAAGGGGAAACGCTGGCGGATACCATCTCCGTCATCAGCACCTACGTCGACGCCATCGTGATGCGTCATCCGCAGGAGGGCGCCGCGCGCCTGGCGACCGAATTTTCCGGCGGCGTGCCGGTACTGAACGCCGGCGACGGCGCTAACCAGCACCCGACCCAAACCCTGCTCGACCTGTTCACCATTCAGGAGACCCAGGGCCGCCTCGAAAACCTCAACGTGGCGATGGTCGGCGATCTGAAGTATGGCCGTACCGTGCACTCCCTGACCCAGGCGCTGGCCAAATTCAACGGCAACCGCTTCTACTTCATCGCCCCGGACGCGCTGGCCATGCCGCAGTACATCCTCGATATGCTCGATGAAAAAGGCATCGCCTGGAGCCTGCATAGCGCCATCGACGACGTGATGGCGGAAGTGGATATTCTGTACATGACCCGCGTGCAGAAAGAGCGTCTGGATCCGTCGGAATACGCCAACGTCAAAGCGCAGTTCGTCCTGCGCGCCGCCGACCTCGAAGGGGCGCGCGCCAATATGAAGGTGCTGCACCCGCTGCCGCGCATTGACGAAATCACCACCGATGTCGATAAAACACCGCACGCCTGGTACTTCCAGCAGGCCGGTAACGGCATCTTCGCCCGCCAGGCGTTACTGGCACTGGTACTGAATAGCGAGCTGGCACTGTAAGGGGGAATGAGAGATGACACACGACAATAAACTGCAGGTAGAAGCGATCAAACGCGGCACCGTGATTGACCATATCCCGGCGCAGGTCGGCTTTAAGCTGCTCACCCTGTTCAAACTGACCGAAACCGACCAGCGCATCACCATCGGCCTGAACCTGCCCTCCGGCGAAATGGGCCGCAAGGATTTGATTAAAATCGAGAACACCTTCCTGACCGACGAGCAGGTTAACCAGCTGTCGCTGTACGCCCCGCAGGCGACGGTAAACCGCATTGATGATTACGAAGTGGTGGGCAAATCCCGCCCGAGCCTGCCGGATCGTATCGACAGCGTGCTGGTCTGCCCGAACAGCAACTGTATCAGCCACGCCGAACCGGTTTCTTCCAGTTTTGCAGTGAAAAAACGCGCTGATGACATCGCACTCAAATGTAAATACTGCGAAAAAGAGTTTTCTCATTATGTGGTGCTGGCCAACTAAATGCGGTTGGTATTGGTGGTAGGCCTCCCTATAATGGCTACCACCCTACGCTTCGTCCTTCAGGCGGCGTCTGCGCCGGCGATACAGCGCTTACCGCCTGGCGGCAACCTGAATGATTTTGCGTAACATTACTCAGTTCATCTGGAGATAACATGAGCAAAACTATTGCGACGGAAAATGCACCAGCGGCGATTGGCCCCTACGTTCAGGGCGTTGACCTCGGCAGCATGATCATCACCTCTGGCCAGATCCCGGTCGACCCGAAAACCGGCAGCGTCCCGGAAGACGTGTCCGCGCAGGCGCGCCAGTCGCTGAACAACGTGAAAGCGATCGTTGAAGCCGCAGGCCTCACTGTCGGCGATATCGTCAAGACCACCGTATTCGTCAAAGATCTCAACGATTTCGCTACCGTTAACGCCACTTACGAAGCGTTCTTCACCGAGCATAACGCCACCTTCCCGGCGCGCTCCTGCGTTGAAGTCGCACGTCTGCCGAAAGACGTGAAGATCGAGATCGAAGCCATCGCCGTGCGTCGCTGATCGCTCTCGTCGGCATGAAAAAAGGCAGCCAGTGGCTGCCTTTTTTACGTGGTTCATCCGAACACGCGTCCCTCACTGCCAGCCGTAGCGGCGGCTGTAGAAGCCCTTCACGGCCTGGGTCAGCACCATATAGCCCGCCAGGATCGCCACCAGCCATGGGAAGTAGCTCAGCGGCAGGGCCTGCAGCTGCAGGTAGCTAGCCAGCGGCGAGAACGGCAGCGCGATACCCACCGCCATCACCACCAGGGTCATGGCGAACAGCGGCCAGGCGGCCCGGCTCTGAACGAACGGAATGCGCCGGGTGCGGATCATGTGCACAATCAGCGTTTGCGACAGCAGCCCTTCGATAAACCAGCCGGACTGGAACAGGGTCTGCATCTCCACGGTATTGGCGTGGAACACCCACCACATCAGGCCGAAGGTGAGGATATCGAAAATCGAGCTGATCGGTCCAAAGAAGACCATAAAGCGCCCGAGATCGGCCGGGTTCCAGCGCTGCGGCTTGCGGATCTGCTCATCATCGACGTTATCAAACGGGATCGCCACCTGGGAAACATCGTACAGCAGGTTCTGAATCAACAGGTGCAGCGGCAGCATCGGCAGAAACGGCAGGAAGGCGCTGGCCACCAGCACGCTGAAAACGTTGCCGAAGTTGGAGCTGGCGGTCATTTTGATGTACTTGAGCATGTTGGCGAAGGTGCGGCGGCCTTCGATTACCCCCTCCTCCAGTACCATCAGGCTCTTCTCCAGCAGAATGATATCCGCCGCCTCGCGGGCGATATCCACCGCGCCGTCGACCGAGATGCCAATATCCGCCGCGCGCAGTGCCGGGGCGTCGTTGATGCCGTCGCCCATAAAGCCCACCACGTGACCTTCGCGTTTCAGCAGCGTCACGATACGCTCTTTATGCAGCGGCGCCAGGCGGGCGAACAGCGTGGTGCGTTTGGCCAGCGCCGCCAGTTCGTCGTCGCTCATGGCTTCGATCTGGCTGCCAATCACCACTTCGCCAGCATCCAGTCCCACTTCATGGCACACCTTCGCCGCCACCAGCTCGCTGTCGCCGGTGAGGATCTTCACCGTGATGCCGCTGGCCTTCAGCGCCTTCAGCGCCGGGGCGGTGGTCTCTTTCGGCGGATCGAGGAAGGCGATGTAACCTTCAAGGATCAGGTCCGACTCATCGGCGCGCTGGTAGTCGCCTTCGCGGGCCGGCAGGTATTTGGTCGCCACCGCCACCACCCGTAGCCCCTGTCGGTTGAGGGTATCGGTCACCCGACGGATGCGGCGCAGCATGGTGTCGTCCAGCGGTACGATATCGCCGTTGTAGCGCACCTGGGTCGAGACGTTGAGGATCTCCTGCAGCGCCCCTTTGCAGATCAGCTGATGCGCGGCGTCATCCTCCTTTACCACCACCGACATGCGGCGGCGTTCGAAGTCGAAGGGTATCTCATCCACCTTCTGCCAGCGTTCCGCCAGCCCGCGGGCGGCATCCAGCTCAACGCCCTCCAGCACCGCGGTGTCGAGCAGGTTTTTCAGGCCGGTCTGGTAGTGGCTGTTGAGCCAGGCGGCATGCAGTACCCGCTCGCAGACCTTGCCGGAGACGTCGGTATGGTTCTCCAGCACAATCTTATCCTGGGTCAGGGTGCCGGTTTTATCAGTGCAGAGGATGTCCATCGCGCCGAAATTCTGAATGGCGTCGAGGTGCTTCACGATGACCTTTTGCTTCGACAGCTTCACCGCCCCGCGCGCCAGCGTCGAAGTGACGATCATCGGCAGCATCTCCGGCGTCAAGCCGACCGCCACCGACAGCGCGAATAGCGCCGCCTCCCACCAGTCGCCTTTGGTGTAGCCATTGATCAGCAGCACCACCGGGGCCATCACCAGCATAAAGCGGATCAGCAGCATGCTGACCCGGCTGATGCCTTTCTGAAAGGCGTTCGGCTCGCTCTCCTGTTCACTGACGCGGCCGGCCAGCTGGCCAAACCAGGTGCGGCCGCCGGTGGCGAAGACGATGGCCTGCGCCGAGCCGCTCACCACGTTGGTGCCCATAAAGCACAGGGTGTCGCACTCCAGCGGGTTTTGCTGCAGCGGATCGCGGCTGCGGGCCACTTTCTCCACCGGCAGCGATTCGCCGGTCAGCGAGGCCTGGGCGACGAATAAATCCCGAGCCTGCAGGATACGCAGGTCCGCCGGGATCATATCCCCCGCCGACAACCGGATAATGTCGCCCGGCACCAGCTGGTCGATAGGCAGCTCCAGCCAGCGGCTCTCCCCCTGCTCGTTCACCACCCGCAGCACGGTGGCGGTGTTGCTCACCATCGCCTTCAGCGCATCCGCCGCTTTGGTCGAGCGCGCCTCCTGGATGAAATTGAGTAATGTCGAGATCCCCACCATCAGGGCGATAACCCCGGCGGCGAACAGATCCTCGGTGGAATAGGAGACGATGCCGAGCACGGTCAGCAGCAGGTTGAACGGGTTGCGATAGCAGGTCCACAGATGCACCCACCACGGGGAGGGCTTCTGCGCCGGGATCTGGTTGTCACCATGTTTGAGGATTTTCGCCGCCACTTCGCCTTCATTGAGCCCTTCAGGGTGGCTGTCAAAGGCGCGCCAGATCTCCTGGTCGTCCATCGCCGCCACGTTCAGGCAATGCTGACCAAGCGATTCAGGAATGGGGCCACTCGCCAGATGGCGGGCGTCCGGCAGCGGATCGCGCTGGACTAAACGACGTGGCAGATGGCGGCTAAGCTGCGCGAACAGCTGCCGGGTATAATTTTTCAGCATAAACAGTCCCTCCGCGCTCGCCAAAGCGAACGCAGCGTTGCCGACGGGCGTAGCAAAACCTACCTGTCAGGCATGTTATTTTTATGGCAGGGACATCAAGGACGTCACTGCTTTACGCTTTCCGGTAAAGCAGTGTTAAACAGGCTTACCGGAAAGAAAGGTTGCTCCATCGAGGATGAGGAGTGGGATCGGGGTCCATAACTATCTCCGGTAAGTGAATATAAACGGCGCGAATTATAGCGCCCTCGCTGAGGATTGTGTGGCAATAATGGCGATGATAAACCCGCGCAACTAAACCGAACGTAAACCAGACTTTGCTCATTGCGGTTTGGTTGAGTAGCATTAGGCTCACTTCTACCATCCCTGACGAGAATTCCGCATGCAGAACCGGCTGACCATCAAAGATATCGCGCGCTTAAGCGGCGTAGGGAAATCGACGGTATCCCGCGTCCTTAACAACGAGAGCGGGGTCAGCGAACGGACCCGCGAGCGCGTCGAAGCGGTGATGCAGCAGCACGGTTTCTCGCCCTCCCGTTCCGCCCGCGCCATGCGCGGCCAGAGCGATAAAGTGGTGGCGATTATCGTCACCCGTCTCGATTCGCTGTCGGAAAACCTTGCCGTGCAGACCATGCTGCCCGCCTTTTATGAGCAGGGTTACGATCCGATTATGATGGAGAGCCAGTTCTCCCCGGCGTTGGTGGAGGAGCATCTCGGCATGCTCGCCCGGCGCAATATTGACGGCGTGGTGCTGTTCGGTTTTACCGGCATCGACGAAGCGATGCTCGCCCCCTGGCGCGACACCCTGGTGCTGATGGCCCGCGACGCTCCCGGCTTCGCCTCGGTGTGCTATGACGACGAGGGGGCCATCACGCTGCTGATGCAGCGGCTCTACGATCGCGGACACCGCCACATCAGTTTTCTTGGCGTACCGCACAGCGACGTCACCACCGGCGAACGCCGCCATCTGGCCTACCTCGCCTTCTGTAAAAAGCATCGTCTGACGCCCACCGCCGCCCTGCCGGGGCTGGGCATGAAGCAGGGATATGACACCGTCGCCAGCGTGCTGACGGCTGAAACCAGCGCCCTGGTCTGCGCGACGGATACCCTCGCCCTCGGCGCCAGCAAGTACCTCCAGCAGCAGGGTCGCGATGCGCTGCAGCTCGCCAGCGTCGGCAGCACGCCGCTGATGAAGTTTCTCCACCCGGAAATCTTGACCGTCGATCCGGGCTATGCCGAGTCCGGACGCCGGGCCGCCCGGCAGTTGATCGAGCAGATCGCCGGCAGCGTCGATCCCCGCCAGATCGTGATTCCCGCCGCCCTCAATTAATCTCGCTCGGGCGATTTATGTGATCGTCGCCGGGTTTCGGGAACGTTCCCATTTTGCAAATTAAGCGGAACGGTTAGGATGCCCTCAAGGTAAAAACGGCATCTCTCCCCTCTGTTTTTGAGGCTTCATCATGAGCAAAGTAAATCAGCAGGACATCGATAAACTGATCGAACTGGTGGGCGGGCGCGGTAACATCGCCACCGTCAGCCACTGTATTACCCGTTTGCGCTTTGTGCTGAACGACCCGGCCATCGCCAGACCAAAAGAAATTGAGCAGCTGCGCATGGTGAAGGGATGCTTCACTAACGCCGGCCAGTTCCAGGTGGTCATCGGCACCGAGGTGGGCGATTACTACAAGGCCCTGCTGGCGACCACCGGCCAGACCTCCGCCGATAAAGAGCAGGTCAAGCAGGCCGCGCGGCAAAATATGAAGTGGCATGAACAGTTAATCTCGCACTTCGCCGAGATCTTCTTTCCCCTGCTGCCGGCCCTGATCAGCGGCGGTCTGATCCTCGGTTTCCGCAACGTTATCGGCGACCTGCCCATGAGCAATGGCCAGACGCTGGCCCAGATGCACCCGTCGCTGAAAACCATCTATGACTTCCTGTGGCTGATTGGCGAGGCGATCTTCTTCTATCTGCCGGTGGGGATCTGCTGGTCAGCGGTGAAGAAGATGGGCGGCACGCCGATCCTCGGGATCGTCCTTGGCGTCACCCTCGTCTCCCCGCAGCTGATGAACGCCTATCTCCTCGGCCAGCAGGTGCCGGAGGTGTGGAACTTCGGCCTGTTTACCATTGCCAAAGTCGGCTACCAGGCGCAGGTGATCCCGGCCCTGCTGGCTGGCCTGGCCTTAGGATTTATCGAGACGCGCCTCAAGCGCATTGTGCCTGACTACCTCTACCTGGTGATTGTCCCGGTCTGCTCGCTGATCCTCGCGGTGTTCCTCGCGCACGCCATTATCGGTCCGTTCGGCCGCCTGATCGGCGACGGCGTGGCCTTCGCGGTACGCCATCTGTTAACCGGCAGCTTCGCGCCGATCGGCGCCGCGCTGTTCGGCTTCCTCTACGCGCCGCTGGTGATTACCGGTGTCCACCAGACCACCCTCGCTATCGATATGCAGATGATCCAGAGCATGGGCGGTACCCCGGTATGGCCGCTGATTGCGCTGTCGAATATTGCCCAGGCGTCGGCGGTGGTTGGCATCATCATCGCCAGCCGCAAGCAGAATGAACGTGAAATCTCGGTACCGGCGGCGATCTCCGCCTATCTCGGGGTCACCGAGCCAGCGATGTACGGTATCAACCTGAAATACCGCTTCCCGATGCTGTGCGCAATGATTGGCTCTGGCCTCGCCGGCCTGCTGTGCGGCCTGAACGGCGTGCTGGCGAACGGCATCGGCGTCGGCGGCCTGCCGGGGATCCTCTCCATCCAGCCTACCTACTGGCAGGTGTACGCCATGGCGATGGCTATCGCGGTGGTGGTGCCGATTATCCTCACCAGCGTGGTGTATCAGCGCAAGTACCGTCAGGGCACCTTGCAGATTGTCTAACTTCTTCTTTCGGGGCGCCTTTGGCGCCCCTCGTTGCAGCAGGAAAGTACTATGAATCATCTCCCCCACTGGTGGCAAAACGGCGTTATTTATCAAATCTATCCGAAGAGTTTTCAGGATACCACCGGCAGCGGTACCGGCGACCTGCGCGGCGTCACCGCACGCCTCGACTATCTGCAAAAGCTTGGGGTCGACGCTATCTGGCTAACGCCGTTCTACGTCTCACCGCAGGTGGATAACGGCTACGACGTGGCGAACTACACCGCCATCGATCCCTCCTACGGCACAATGGCCGACTTTGACGCTCTGGTGACGGAGGCGAAGGCCCGCGGCATCCGCATCGTGCTGGATATGGTGCTGAACCACACGTCGACCGAACATGAATGGTTCCGTCAGTCGCTGAATAAGGAGAGTCCCTACCGCCAGTTCTATATCTGGCGCGATGGCGAACCGGACGCCCTGCCGAACAACTGGCGCTCTAAATTTGGCGGTAACGCCTGGCAGTGGCACGCCGACAGCGGGCAGTATTATCTGCACCTGTTCGCCATTGAGCAGGCGGATCTCAATTGGGAGAATCCGGCGGTGCGCGCCGAGCTGAAAAAGGTCTGCGAATTCTGGGCTGACCGCGGCGTCGACGGTCTGCGCCTCGACGTGGTCAACCTGATCTCAAAAGACCAGACCTTTCCCTGCGATCTGGACGGGGATGGCCGCCGCTTCTATACCGACGGCCCGCGGGTGCATGAGTTCCTGCAGGAGATGAGCCGCGATGTCTTCACCCCGCGTAACCTGATGACCGTCGGCGAGATGTCCTCCACCTCGCTGGAGCACTGCCAGCAGTACGCCGCGCTGGACGGCCGCGAGCTGTCGATGACCTTTAACTTCCACCATTTAAAGGTCGATTATCCCGGCGGAGAGAAATGGACCCTCGCCCGCCCGGACTATGTGGCGCTGAAGGCGCTGTTCCGCCACTGGCAGCAGGGAATGCACAATCGGGCGTGGAACGCGCTGTTCTGGTGTAACCACGATCAGCCGCGCATCGTGTCGCGCTTTGGCGACGAAGGCGAGTACCGGGTGACGGCGGCGAAGATGCTGGCGATGGTGCTGCACGGCATGCAGGGCACGCCCTATATCTACCAGGGCGAAGAGATCGGCATGACCAATCCGCACTTCAGCAGCATCAGCGATTACCGTGACGTCGAAAGCCACAATATGTTTATCGAACGTGCGGCGCAGGGGCAAAGCCCGGACGAACTGCTGGCGATCCTCGCCAGCAAGTCGCGCGACAACAGCCGCACGCCGATGCCGTGGCACGCCGGCGAGAACGGTGGCTTCAGCGACGGTGAGCCGTGGATCGGCCTTGGCGATAATTACCAGGAGATCAACGTCGAGGCGGCGCTGGCGGACCCCGATTCGGTGTTTTATACCTATCAGCAGCTGATTACGCTGCGTAAAACCCTGCCGCTACTGACCTGGGGCGATTACGAGGATCTGCTGCCGGAGCATCCGTCGCTGTGGTGCTATCGTCGTCAGTGGCAGGGGCAAACGCTGGTAGTCGCCGCTAACCTGAGCCGCGAGCTGCAGGCCTGGCAGCCCGCTGAGGCCGCGGGCGAGTGGAAGATGATCATCAGCAACTATGCCGAGACCACCCCGCGCCCGACCGGGCTGACGCTGCGGCCGTTCGAAGCGATATGGTGGCTGCAGGGATAACGCTTTTCCCCGGTGGCGCAACGCTCACCGGGGCTACGATTCGTCAGGCTGGAAGTTATGCGCGGTCGGCATCAGCAATCGCAGCGCTCGCTTGGGGTTGCGCCGAGGCGTGCTCTTCTTTTGCCTTTAGCCGATCCCAGGCGCGGAAGAACGGATAGTAGACCACCAGCGAAATCGCTAAATTCACCACCTGCAGCACCGTGCCGGAGATATGCCCTCCGGTCGCCAGATAGCCGCTGATGAAGATCGGCGTGGTGAACGGCAGTGCGATTCCGGCGGGCGGCGCCACCAGCCCGGTCGCCATCGCGGTATAGGACACGATCACCAGCAGCACCGGCGTTAAAATAAACGGCAGGAAAAAGTACGGGTTCATCACCAGCGGGATGCCAAACACCATCGGCTCGCTGATGTTAAACAATGCCCCAGGCGCGGCAATTTTCCCCAGCTGCTTCATCTGCTGGCTACGGCTACGCAGCAACATAAAAATCACCAGCCCCAGCAGCGCGCCGGTACCCCCGGGGGCAATCCACAGATCGTAAAACTGCTGAGTAATGATATGCGGGATCGGCTGACCGTTCTGGAAGGCCGTCAGGTTCTCGGACATATTCGACAGCCATACCGGCTGGATAAACACCAGTACGATCGCGTCGCCGTGCAGGCCCAGGGTCCACAAAATACCAATCAAAATGACTGAAATAATCATGCCCGGCAGCGTACCGCCGACGTGGTGCATCGGAATACCAATCAGGGTGGCGATCATACTGTTGATGTCGCCGAACGGCGAGGCCTCGACCGCCAGGCGCAGCGCCAGCACCACCGCCAGCACGCAGAAGCCGGGGATCAGGGCGAGGAATGATTTCGCCACTGCCGGCGGCACGCCGTCCGGCATGCGGATAACGAGATTGCGGCTGGCGACCAAACGATAAATCTCCGTCGACAGCAGCGAAATGACAATGGCGACAAACAGCCCCTGGCTGCCGACCATGCTCACCGGGATCACCCCTTTAATCACCTCCGCCGCGCCGTGTACCGGCGTAAACAGCGTGTTCTGCGGGATCGTCATCATGAAGGCCACCAGCGACATCGCTCCAGCGCTCAGCGGATCGAGAGTGCGATACTTCTCCGCCAGCCGGTAGGCGATGCCGAAGCTGGAAATCAGCGCCATGATGTCGTAGGTCGCTTTCACCGGGTACAACATTTTATCGCGCCAGACCTCGCCAAACAGGCTGCTCATCATATCGGCATAGCCGGGGATCGGCAGGTAGGCGAAAATCAGGAAGAATGAGCCAATCAACATAAACGGCATATTGAGAATGATGCCGTCGCGCACCGACAGGACGTGCTTTTGCCCGGCGATTCTCAGCGCCGCCGGCATGACGTAACGTTCAATCCAGCTTGTATTCGACATGGTGTGCTCCCGAGGGGAAATAGCGGTCAGTTAAATTGCGTCAGCCATTGACGGTTGATGGTTAATACTTCATCCAGCAGCGCCTGGGCATCGGTGACGTTACCGACCAGCGGGTTGGCCACCAGCGCCAGCAGTGCGCTTTCGCGACAGCCGTGTACCGCGGCTTCAATCGTCAACCGCTCGAAGGCTTTCACCTGCTGGGTCAGGCCGTTCATCGCCGGCGGCAGCGGGCCGAACGCCAGCGGCCGCGCCCCTTGCGCATCAATAATGCTGTTGGTTTCCACCACCGCATCATCATCCAGGCCATGAATCGCGCCGTTGTTGCGGGTATTCACCACCATCTCCGCGCCCAGGTTGTTGTAGATCGCGTTGATAAGCTCGACGGCCACCTCCGAGTAGTAGGCGCCGCCGCGAAAGCTCAGTTGCTCCGGTTTTTCTTCCAGCTGCGGGTCGGCGTACAGCGCAAACAGCTCCTGCTCGACTTTCATCACCTGTTCGGCGCGGGTGCCCTTGGTTTTCGCCGCGGCGATCTCTTCCGCCAGCATCGCCGGCGTCAGCCAAAAATAGCGATGATAGGGGCACGGAATCGCCTTCAGCGCGCGCAGGAATTCCGCCGGCCACGGCAGCTCTTTAATGTTGTTCATCGACAGCGCCTTACCGTCGCACAGCATGTCGATCACCTTGCCGGTGACATCCTCGCGCCCCTGTAGCACCTTATGCACCCAAACCATATGGTTGAGCCCGGCAAAGCGCAGTTTTACTTCGGACTCCTGGGCGCCCAGCATCCCGACGATCATGTGCTGCATGTTGATCGGCACGTTGCACAGGCCGATGATCTTCGCCGTGCTGTAGCGGCTGACCGCCTCGGTGACGATCCCCGCCGGATTAGTAAAGTTGAGAATGAACGCTTCCGGCGCCAGCTGTTCCACTTTGCGCGCCACCTCAAGGATCACCGGGATCGTCCGCAGCGCCTTGGCAAAACCGCCGACGCCGGTGGTCTCCTGGCCCAGCAGGTGGTACTTGAGACCCAGCCGCTCATCGGCGGCGCGCGCCGCCAGCTGTCCGACACGCAGCTGGGTCAGCACAAAGCTGGCGCCGCGGATGGCCTCATCGAGCGTAAAGTGGACGCTGACCGCCACCTGCTCCAGCCCTTTATGTTTCAGCATCCGCCGGGTCAGCGCGGCGATGATCTCCACCTTTTCCCGGCCGGATTCGACATCTACCAGCGCCAGCTCTGTGACCGGAAGCTGCTCGTAACGAACGATAATCCCTTCAATAAGCTCCGGCGTGTAGCTGCTGCCGCCGCCGATAACGGCAATTTTCAGTGCTTGCATAGTGTCCTCTTTTCGGATTTTCGGCATACAGAGCGCCGCGCGCGATCGCCAGGACCGCACGTGATGATGATGAAAAACGGGATGAGAAAATTAGTGTTCGAGCAGGGCTAGCGCTTTATCCAACACCGCAGCGCCGCGCATCATGCCGTAGTCAGCCATATCGATCACCGCCACCGCCTTGCCCTGCGGCGCGGCCAGCGCGGTTAGCCGTCCGGCTTCATATTTAACCTGCGGCCCGAGCAGGATGACGTCGGCGTGTGGCAATTCGCGTTCAAATTCCGCCACCGCCACCGCATAGATTTCCAGCGCCAGCGCACGCTGCTGGGCTTCTGCTTTCATTTTGTTCACCAGCATGCTGGTCGACATGCCTGCGGCACAACAGAGTACGATTCGTGGCATTGCGCTTCCCCTTTACGTGTTATCGCTTCAGCCCTCAGGGCCTGGACGACTATATTGTTAATATTGTGTGATAGTGAAGGCTATATGAAAATAATTTTCACCGATGTGATCGAGGCTCAATTTTTGCGCATTTTTATCGCCAGGGCGTCACCCTTTACTGCTCTGACCATAGGAAATATGCGGCGTGAGTGCTATAAAGAGAGACAGTCGATAATTGAAAAATATTTTCAAATGCGGGTTTTGCCAAAGGGAACATGAGGATGGATATCGTAGGTCAGCTGCAGGAAGGAATGCGCCGCTTTAGTGCCCAGGAGTCGCGCGTCGCCACCTTTATTCTACAAAATCTAAGCTTTACCGCCAGCGCCTCTATTGACGAGCTGGCAGCCAGCGCGGGGGTCAGCCCTGCCACCATTACCCGCTTCGCCCGCTCGGTGGGCTGCGATGATATTCGTGATCTGCGTAAACAGCTGGCGCAGGCCAGCGAACGGCGCGCCAGCTGGCTTACGCCGGACAGCGCCGCCCTGCCCGTCGCCTGGCGCGACAAACTTAGCAGCCTTGGCGTTACCCTAACTCGTCAGCTCGGCCATACCGCAGAAGCGGCGGTGGAAAAGTGTAAATCGCGCCTGCTGAGCGCCCGTGCGGTACACTGCTTCGCCCTTGGCGCCCAGGACGTGACGCTGGCCGCGCTGCTCCAGCATCAGCTACTGCCCTCCGGCATCGCGATTAATCTCTGCCAGGATGCGGCGCTGATGCGGCTGACCGCCAGCACCCTCAATGACGATCATCTGCTGCTGGTGCTGGCCACTGCCGAGGCCAACCCTGTGTTGCAAAGCGCCACTTTGCAGGCGCGTACACAGGGAGTGACCATTATTGCTCTGACGCCGGAACAGCACGCCCTTGGCGATATGGCCAGCGCCATCCTGCCGCTGCCCGCTGACCCGCAGCAGGCTCGCTATGCCCTGCTACTGCTGGTCGATCTGCTTAACGATACGTTGATTGCCTGAATATTTGCCCGTTTCATGCGTGAACGGGCTCGATTTTTGCTTATATTTTAAGCGCCTAAATTTACATTTATCGCCAGCGCCCATCATCCGTACTCTCACCTTTTTACCTTGTTCTGGGTCAATAAAATCGCAAACATCTTTGATGCAAATCACTACATATAGAACTTAAAATGCGCCTCGGCCCAACATGTTGTATTAATCGTCTATTATGTCACCATATCTTGTCGATGTCTGGCGGTGATGAGATGTGGATAAAACGGGCCGGATCCGAAGGTAAACAGCACGAGCCGTAGCGTGCAGCGCCTTCGGGATAACCTCCGCCTCTGTGGATAACCTGTTCTATATATGGAGTGATCATGACACCGCATGTGATGAAACGTGATGGCTGTAAAGTGCCGTTCAACTCAGAGCGCATTCAGGAAGCAATTCTGCGTGCAGCTAAAGCAGCGGGAGTCGATGACGCAGACTATTGCGCCACCGTCGCAGAAGTCGTTAGCCAACAAATGCAGGGCCGCGCCCAGGTCGACATCAACGAGATCCAGACCGCGGTGGAAAACCAGCTGATGTCCGGCCCCTATAAGCAGCTGGCGCGCGCCTACATTGAGTATCGCCATGACCGCGATAGCCAGCGTGAGAAGCGCGGCCGCCTCAATCAGGAGATCCGCGGCCTCGTCGAGCAGACCAACTCCGCGCTGCTCAACGAAAACGCCAACAAGGACAGTAAAGTCATCCCGACCCAGCGCGACCTGCTGGCCGGGATCGTCGCCAAGCACTACGCCCGGCAGCACCTGCTGCCCCACGATGTGGTGATGGCCCACGAGCGCGGCATGATCCACTATCATGACCTCGATTACTCGCCCTTCTTCCCGATGTTCAACTGCATGCTGATCGACCTGAAAGGCATGCTGACCCAGGGCTTTAAGATGGGCAACGCGGAGATCGAGCCGCCGAAGTCTATCTCTACCGCCACCGCGGTGACAGCGCAGATCATCGCCCAGGTCGCCAGCCATATTTACGGCGGCACCACCATCAACCGCATCGATGAAGTGCTGGCGCCGTTCGTCAGCGAAAGCTTCAAAAAGCATCGCAAAATCGCCGAAGAGTGGCAGATCCCGGATGCCGAAGGCTATGCCCGCGCCCGTACCGAAAAAGAGTGCTACGACGCCTTCCAGTCGCTGGAGTATGAGGTCAACACACTGCATACCGCCAACGGCCAGACGCCGTTCGTCACCTTCGGGTTCGGCCTTGGCACCAGCTGGGAATCGCGGCTGATCCAGCAGTCGATTCTGCGCAACCGCATTGCCGGCCTCGGTAAAAATCGCAAAACCGCGGTGTTCCCGAAACTGGTGTTCGCGATCCGCGACGGCCTGAACCATAAGTTCGGCGACCCGAACTACGACATCAAACAGCTGGCGCTGGAGTGCGCCAGCAAGCGCATGTACCCGGATATCCTCAACTACGATCAGGTGGTGAAAGTCACCGGGTCGTTTAAAACGCCGATGGGCTGCCGCAGCTTCCTCGGGGTATGGGAAAACGAGAACGGCGAGCAGGTGCATGATGGACGCAATAACCTCGGCGTGATCAGTCTCAACCTGCCGCGCATCGCCCTGGAAGCGAAAGGCGATGAAGCCGCCTTCTGGGCGCTGCTGGACGAGCGCCTGCAGCTGGCGCGTAAAGCGCTGATGACCCGTATCGCCCGCCTGGAAGGAGTGAAGGCTCGCGTGGCGCCGATCCTGTATATGGAAGGCGCCTGCGGCGTGCGGCTGAAAGCCGACGACGACGTCTCCGAGATCTTCAAAAACGGCCGCGCGTCCATTTCTCTGGGCTATATCGGTATCCATGAAACCATCAATGCGCTGTACGGCAACCAGCATATGTACGACAGCGAGGCGCTGCGTGAGAAAGGCGTGGCCATCGTCCAGCGCCTGCGCGACGCTGTCGATTTGTGGAAGGAAGAAACCGGCTACGGCTTTAGCCTGTACAGCACGCCGAGCGAAAACCTGTGCGATCGCTTCTGCCGTCTCGACACCGCCGAGTTTGGCGTGGTGGAAGGGGTAACCGACAAAGGTTACTACACCAACAGCTTCCACCTCGACGTGGAGAAGAAGGTCAACCCGTACGATAAGATCGATTTCGAAGCGCCGTACCCGCCGCTGGCCAACGGGGGGTTCATTTGCTACGGCGAGTACCCGAATATCCAGCATAACCTCAAGGCGCTGGAAGACGTGTGGGATTACAGCTATCAGCACGTGCCGTACTACGGGACCAATACGCCGATCGATGAGTGCTACGAGTGCGGTTTTACCGGCGAGTTCGAGTGCACCAGCAAGGGCTTTACCTGCCCGAAATGCGGTAACCACGACGCCGCCCGCGTTTCCGTTACCCGCCGGGTGTGCGGTTATCTCGGCAGCCCGGACGCGCGGCCGTTCAACGCCGGCAAGCAGGAAGAGGTGAAGCGCCGCGTGAAGCACCTGGGCAATGGGCAGATTGGTTAAAGACCAATGCGCTTTTCCCGGATAGCGGCGCGCAGCGCCTTATCCGGGCTACCACTACCACTGTTGTAGCTCGGCCGAGCGCAGCGACGCCAGGAAATGGCCGCACTCCTTCGTTTTCGCAAAGCAATTAGCGTCAGAGCAAGGCGGCAAACGAAGGAATCCCCGGGAGCGTACATTCAGTACGTGACTGGGGTGAGTGAGCGCAGCCAACGCCGCTCTGGCGTTAATTGAGAAGCGAAAATGAATTATCACCAGTACTACCCCGTCGACATCGTCAACGGCCCCGGCACCCGCTGCACCCTGTTTGTCTCCGGCTGCGTCCACGAGTGCCCCGGCTGCTACAACAAAAGCACCTGGCGGGTGAACTCCGGTATGCCGTTCACCGCTGAGATGGCCGACCGTATCATCGCCGACCTCAACGACACCCGCATCAAACGCCAGGGGCTTTCGCTCTCCGGCGGCGATCCGCTGCATCCGCAGAACGTCGCGGATATTTTAAAGCTGGTTCAGCGCGTGCGCGCCGAATGCCCCGGCAAAGATATCTGGGTCTGGACCGGCTATAAACTGGATGAGCTGAATGAGGCGCAAATGCAGGTGGTGAACCTGATTAACGTGCTGGTTGACGGTAAGTTTGTGCAGGATTTGAAAGATCCGGCGCTTATCTGGCGCGGCAGCAGCAACCAGGTCGTACATCATTTGCGATAGCGTTTAGAGCCGTTTATTCGCCTGATGATAAACGGCCGCTTTCTCTCTTTTGCCAATGGCAATAACGTAAACCACCACCACACTATCTCGTACTTGATACACCAACCGATAACCTGACGCCTTAAGCTTGATTTTGTAGCAATCCGGTAAATCGCTCAGCCTGGCCGACTCAATTCGCAGATTCTGCACAATCTGCTGGAGCTTATTTTTGAACTGTTTTTTGACCGTCTCGCCAGGCTTCTGCCATTCGCGCCAGGCTCGTGGATCAAACTCCAGTTCATAGGTCATCCAGACTCACCTTAACCCCTGGCCGTGGGTTTTCCAGCCGTTCGCGAACGGTGCGTAATAACGCCGCTTCGCCATCACTGATGGTCATACTTTTCACCGGCATGCGGCCATTTTCCGCAATGTATTGAAACAGCAGGCGTACCGCCTCCGTTGGTGTCATATCGAGTTTCTCCAGCACGGCATAAGCCTCTTTTTTGAGTTTATCGTCCAGTCGAACATTGAGCGTGGCCATTATGCCTCCGGAAAGGGGAATTTTGTAATGCAGTATAGCATTACATTTGAATTACACTCGAATCTGGAAAACGCCTCTCAAAACCGGCTGACGCACTCCATCGCCACCGTTTTAAACTCATCGAAGCTGCGGGTCGCGGCGAGGCGACTCATGGCGCGCTCGCGCAGGAAAGTCACGAAAATATCGTAGATCGCCATCGCCTCTTCATACTCGCGTTTGCTGATAGCGAGCAGGAAAATGAGATGGGCGGTTTCGTCGCCCCAGGCGATGCCCTGCGGGGCGATAACGGTATAAACCACCGTCTTTTTCGCCAGCAGCCCCAGGGAGTGCGGCAGCGCAATGCCATCCCCCAGCATGGTGCTGACGATCGCTTCACGTTCCACCACCGAAGCATGAAACTCCGCATCGACAAAGCCTTCCTCCAGCAGCTGCTGGCACAGCTCGGCGAACAGCGTTTGCTGATCCATCGGTTTATCGACCACCCGGAAGTGGGCGGCATCGAAGTACTTATTCAGCATCCACGGACGGGTACGGTCCACCAGCACCAGCTTGCCGATTTGATCCAGCTGATAGTCGGTGGGGAACGGCGCGATGGTCACCACCGGCTTGTCTTTTTCGCCGATCCGCACCGTTGAGATAACGAAATCCGCCTCGATCGCGTCCCGCTGTTCGTACTCGCGCTGGGAGATGGTAGCGGCGATCTCCAGCTGCGGATATTTACGCTGCAGGATCGCCTCGATCATCCGTACCATCGCATTGCTGGTATCGCACACCAGCAGCACCTGCGGCTGACGCTGGTAGCCGATGTTGTAGTGGCGCTCCAGCCCGACGCCGATATGCAGCACCAGAAAGCCGATTTCGTTTTCGCTGATGGTGTACGGAGTATATTTCCCCCAGCTGGAGACCGCGGCCAGGGTCATGTCCCAGGCCATCGGGTAGTGCTGTTTGATGTTATCCAGCAGCGGATTGGGGATCATGATCTGGTAGCGCACCCGGGTGATCATGGTTTTAATGTGGGTCAGCAGATCGGCATGCAGCTGGGCGTCGTCCAGCAGGTTGTAGTTATACTGGCTGTTAATGTAGCGCAGGATGTAATTGACCAGCGCTTCATCATCGTCGGCGCTGATAGTTTCCGGATCGACATCCTGCACCTGACGGGCCGCGATATGCACGCATAGCCACTCTTCTTCGGCGGGCGATAAAGGTTTCCCGGCCAACCGCTGCAGCTCGCCCGTCAGCTCGCGCGCGGCGTCGCGGACGTTCTGCGCCACATCTTCGGCGCTGAATTCGGCCAGCGGGTAGCCTTCGCTGACGCGGCGCACCACCACCGCGCCATACAGGCAGACAAAGCGCTCGCCGGCGTCGGTGAGGCGAATATGATGCCGCGTGAGCGTCTCCTGCAGCACCGGCTCCAGCAGCGCTGGCACCTCCGCCGCAAAGGCCTCGGCGCCGATCGGCGGCGCGATATCGCCTTGCTGGGTCAGCTCCCACAGCAGGTCGGTCAGGCAGGCGCGAATTGACACCTCGCTGCCGAACAGCTTCATGCCGTGGCGCGGGCGGGTTTCAAGAGTCAGCTGATAGCGCTGGAAGCGCTCGCGCACCTCAACCATGTCATTTTGCAACGTGGCGCGGCTGACGAACCACTCATCCGCCAGGTCTTCCAGCTTGATAGAGAACGCCGAGGTCAGGAAACGCACCAGCAGAAACGTGATGCGATCCTGGGCGGTACGCGGCACGTGCTGCGCCTTCGGCGCGGTCTCCTCCAGCGCCTGGAAACTCGTCGGATTATCTATCTTCAGCTGATAACCGCTGCCGCGGTTAAGGATAAACTGCGCGCCATACTGCGCCAGCAGCGTATTCAGGGCGGTAATATCGGCGCGCACGGTACGGGTGGAAACCGACAGGCGTTGCGCCAGCTCATCCTGCGGCAGCGTTTCATTCCGCAGCAGGGTGAAGAGTTGCGCTAAGCGTTGGTTGGGAAATCGCATGTCAGTTCCTTGTAATTACGGCTCAGGGTTGGGCGGATATCACCATCTGCGATGGGCTACCGACCGGCGTATAGTCGGAGGCAAAGGTTAATTTGCCATCCTTCGGCGCCACGCTGAAGCGGGTAATATTATCGCTACGCTGGTTCATGACGTACAGCCACTGCCCCTGATTATCCAGCGTCAGGGTGCGGGGATAATCGCCACGCGTCCAGATATCTTCCTGGTGACTCAGGCTGCCGTCGGCCAGCACCGTGAAGTGGGCAATGCTGTTATGCAGGCGGTTGGCGACGTATAGCTGTTTGCCATCGTTGCTCAACACAAGTCCGGCGGCAAAGCTGGTGCCTTTATACCCTTCCGGCAGCGCGGAGACAGTTTTGCCTTCACGCAGCAGGCCGCTTTGCTTATCCAGATGATAGAAGGTCAGCGTCGACGCTTCCTCATTAATCAGCCACAGGCCGTCGCCCTGTGGCGTAAAGACGAAGTGGCGCGGGCCGGCTCCCGGCGACGAGGCGGCGATAAACGGCGGATCGTTCGGCGTTAGCTTGCCGCTGGCGCTATCCAGCCGATACTGATAGATCCGATCCAGCCCGAGATCGGTGGAGTAAACAAACTTCCCACTGGGATCCGCGGCGATCATATGGGCGTGAGGGCCATTGTGATCGCTGATGGCGAAGCTGCCCTCGACGGCCGCCGCCGGGCGTTCGGCGCCTGCCGGGCCTTCATCCTGATGCCTGTCCACCGCCTCAGCCAGGCTACCATCTTCTTGCACCGGTAGCACGGCGATACTGCCGCTGACATAGTTAGCCACCAGCAGATGCTTACCGTCCGGCGTCAGGGAGAGATACACCGGCCCGGCGCCGCCGGAGGCGACCTGGCTGAGCGCGGTCAGCTCGCCGTTCTTTTCAATGCGCCACGCCTGCACCACGCCTTTTTCGACCTCACTGGCGGCATAAAGCGTTTTGCCATCGCGCGACACGGTTAACTGCGCGACGTTCGGCAACGAGCTCACCAGCGTCTTATCGCGCAGGGCGCCAGTTTTGGCATCGACGGTAAAGCGATACAGACCTTCGCCATTGGGGTTATAGGTGCCTACCCAGGCATAGTGGGTTTGCGCGGCGCCCGCGGCGGCGGCAAACAGGGACAGTGAAGCGACAAGCAGATGACGAGCGACAGGCATAGCAACTCCTTGATGGTTCAGTGGGATAAGCTGCCCCTCACCCTTTGAGGGTGAGGGGCAAGGGCACTACTTCACTAACTGTTTGGTCATCTCCAGCAGCTGGCGAACATCGGCCGGGCGGGTGTTACCGCTGGCTTTATCGATAATCGAGCTGTAAATATGCGGGATGATTTTGCTCACCCCGGCATCGAGGGCGATTTTCAGGATCTCGCTGTAGTTTTCCAGATCGATACCGCCGGTCGGCTCGAGCCAGAAATCGTGCGCGGCGCAGGCTTTGGCGACGGCTTCAAACTCGGCGCGGTGCTTCAGGCCGCCCATCGGGAAGTATTTGATGGAGCTGCCGCCCATGTCTTTCAGCAGCGCGATGGCGGTTTCCAGCGGCACAATGCCATCCGCCGCGCCGCTGCTCAGCGGGCCGGTGGAGATCTTCACCATTCCCGGCGTACCGGTGGGAGAGACCAGGCCGTTGACCACCGTCTCGTTCTGCCCGAGCAGCGCGCGGCTGGTAGCCACGCCGGTGAAGACCTGGTTGACGTGCTGCGGCTGCACCTGGCGAGAAATCTCGCTCACCATCGCCGACTGGTTTGGATCGCCTGCCCCCAGCCCGACGGAGAGCGCATTATCGATCAGCTTCGCGTAGTCGCGCATATCGGCCACCGCGCTGGCGACGTCCGGATAGTTTTTGGAGAGCACGCCGACCAGGACGTGACCTTCCGCCGCGTCGTAAATTTCACGGGCGTTGTCTTTGCTGCCCGCCAGGACGTTCAGGCACACGCGGTCACGGTAAAAGTTTGGGGTCAGTTTCATGCTTGTTTCTCCTTATTCAGAACTTCTGCGATGCGGCGAGCGACCACCGCCAGCTGCTCCGCGTTTACGCTGCGGACATCGGCTTCGATAATGCCTTCATTCGCTTTATAGCCGCGGAAGTAGATGGCGTATTCGCCCTGCTTCAGCGCGTTAACCAGATCGCCGGTCTTCACGCCGGTCGTGGCTTCATCAAATTTAATTTCGGCGCGGGCGATATCGCGGCCCGCGCTGTCCCACACCACCCGCGCGGTCACGCCGTTGAGAGTATTGAGCTGTTCGATAAACGGCGTCATCTTGTCCACCATCTGCTGACCGCTCTCTTTGCTCGCCGTCAGGTAGTGTTCAATGGCGCAGGTCAGGCCGAGAATGCCCTCTTTACCCACTTTCATCGCCCGGCCAATGCCCATCGACTGGCGCTTAACCCACTCGACGTACTGCGTTTTGCCGATCACCAGCCCGCTGGTCGGCCCTTCAATCGCTTTCGCGCCGCTGTAGATAACCAGGTCGGCGCCCATGCGGTAGTAGCACTGCAGATCTTCTTCCGCCGCCGCATCGACGATCAGCGGTACGTTATGCTGGCGCGCCACTTCCGCGGCCTGCGCCACGTTGAGCATGCTTTTCTGCACGCAGTGGTGGGATTTGATGTACAGAATCGCCGCGGTGCGCGGAGTGATCGCCGCCGCCAGCTGTTGGGCAGAACATTCGTTGGCGTAGCCCGCTTCCACCAGCTTACCGCCGCCCAACGCCACCATCGTGCCAACCGGCGCGCCGAAGTTGACGTTGTGGCCCTTCGGCAACACGATTTCGTTATTTTCAATCGGCGTAACGTGCAGGTTCTCCAGCAGCCAGTCGCTGTCTTTCACCAGCACCGCCGCTACCGACTGGGCAATCCCCGCCGACGCGCAGGAGACCACGGTCGCCCCTTCCACATCCAACAGTTTGGCGATGTACTCGCCGGTTTTATTCACCAGGTCTTTCATTTCAAAGTACTGGTTCATACCGGCCATCGCGGCTTCCACCACTTCCGGGCGCGGCGTGGAAACGCCCAGCGCCGTCATGCGGCCAGAAGTATTAATCACCTGTTTTAAATGGTATTTCTCAAAAATCGAAGGCATGTTCCGCGCTCCCTTGTTCGGTCAGATAGCCTTTGCCCGCGCGGATCGCGGCCAGCGGCACCAGAATGTTGTCAGCCTGCAGGCTCTCTTTTTCAGCATCCACCAGCAGCGTGGGCCGGTGCTCCAGGCGAAATAGCGTTAAATCGGCGTCGAAGCCCACTTCCAGCCGCCCTTTACGCGACAGGCGCAGCCCTTCTGCGGCGCTGACGGTCACGCAGTCAATCACCTGCGGCAGCGTCATGCCGATGGCGAGGAATTTCGACATCACCAGCGCCAGCGAGCGCACCGGGCCGTCGATCCGGTTGCGGCAGTAAATATCGGAGCTAATGGTGTGCGGCAGAATGCCCAGCGCAATCGCCCGCCGCGCCACCTCAAAGCTGAAGCTGGCGGTGCCATGGCCGACATCGAGACGCACGCCGCGCTGCAGAGCGCGAGTAATAGAGCTGCGCAGCTCGCCGGCAGGATTCAGAATGCGGTTCGGCTTGCCGTTATAGCAGTGGGTAATGATGTCGCCGCTGCTCAGCAGATCGGCGATTTCATCGAGGTTCGGCGGGTTATTGCCGATGTGCACCATCAGCGGCAGATCGTCGTTTTCCTGCTGAATGGCCTTGGCGCGCACCAGCGGCGTAATGCCGTTTTCGCCCACCACGCTGCTGCTCATCCGCGCCTTCAGGCCGACGATAAAGTCGGGATGACGCTGCACCGCCTGCTTCACCGCGGCGGCGTCGATATTGGCCATATTGGCCAGCTCATTCTGCGCAATCAGCCCGACGCGGGAGATGTTGAGCAGCGCATAAACTTCCGTCGCCGCTTTACGGGTCAGTTGATAGAAGTCATCGACGTCGTCGGCGCCGGTGCTGCCGGCATCGATCACGGTGGTGACGCCGGTGGCGATGCCGACGCTATCCGGCTCATCGTGATAAATCGGTGAATTCGGGTAGCAGTGAACGTGAGAGTCAATCCAGCCAGCGCTGACGTAAACCTTGCCGTTCAGCTCAATGGTTTTACGGGAGGGCGCGCTAATCTCGCCCAGCGCCGCGATTTTCCCGTCCTGAATGGCGATATCAGTCAGGGTATCGTCGACGAGGCGCGCGCGGCGCAGGAGTAAATCAAACATAGCTATCTCCTGATGAAAAGAGTGTACGGATGGCGGCGTACCGCCTTATCCGGCCTACAAACCGCGCTGGCTTGTAGGCCCGATAAGCGCAGCGCCATCGGGCGCTTAGCTAATCGCCACCGGGAAGATGGAACCGAGGATCATCGCCCCGAGGATGGCGCCGCCGGTGATCGGTTTCTGCCAGATGTAGAACAGCAGTGCGCCAACCAGCGAGCCAATCCCGATAGGAATCGAGGCGGTCATTGCGCTGAGGATGATCAAGGGACCGAGGAAGCGGCCGGAGGCGTTACCGGCCCCCATCATCACGTCGGCGCCGTAGGTGGAATCGCTCTGGTTGATGGTGAACTTACGCGCCAGAATGATGATGTAGCCCACCGCCAGGCCGAGGACCAGGCCGGTGACCAGCGACGCGGCGAAGTTCGCCACCGGGAAGACAAAGCCCGCGCCGAGCAGCAGCGCCGGCACGCCAAGACCGATACCGGTCTGTATCGCTCCGCCGATATCGAGGATCCCTACCAGCGACCCTTCGATGATGCGGGCGAACAGGAAGCTGGCGCCAAACGCCGCCACCGCGCCGTAAACGCCGGTATCAATCCCCGACTTCAGCATCGCCACGAAGGCCACTTCGTTAAAGGCGCCGATGCCGTACAGGTAGTACATGTGGGTCCCGGCGAAGACGCCGGAGGAGAGCAGGCCAACAAAGATCGGGAACGACCAGTCGGCATACCAAAAACCTTTATTCTGTTCCATTATCCGGCTCCCGTTACTTGCCGCTGAGTGAGTTGTGGATCATGTCCAGCCAGTTCGGCACGGTCAGATGGAAGGATTCGATCATCTTCATGTCGAAGCCGCGGAAGAAGCCGCTGAGGACAAACAGCGCGACGATGGCCACCATCATCACTTTAGTCACCCGGTTCCAGCCGCTCTCTTCGACGCCTTTACCGATCAGGATCCCCAGCACCAGACCCGGTACGGCGTTACCCATTATCAGCTGCGCGGCGCCGCCGAAAATCGTCGCCCAGAAGCCTGATTTTTTACCGGCATCGATCGCCGCCAGCCAGAAGATCACCGGCATCACGGTGTTCACCAGCAGGTTTGCCGCCGGCACCAGTACCTTAACGGCGGTGACCTGCAGCGCTTCCGGTACGGACGAGGCGGTCAGGTTGAGGAAGGCGACGACGATCATGCCGATGATGCCGCAGGAGATGGCCATTTTTTTCGGATCGTGCAGCGTTTCGCCGACGTTACGATTTTTCAGCATCAGCGCCGCCGCGCCCCAGTTGGGGATAATGCGGTGGTCAACATCCTGGGTGAAGGAGCCTGCTGCAACGGAAGAGGCCCAGGCGTTAAAGAAGAAGCCAAGGCCAAAGGAGAAGTGGGAGGCCGGATCGCCCTCACAGGAATTCAGCTCGCCCAGGGTTCGAAACGCCCCCATCCCCTGCGTGGTGGGGGCATGAAACATGCGTGCCGCTCCGGCGCCCACGCCGACGCCGACCAGGCCGCCGATGATAAGCGATTTTATTAAAATTATCAGGAACATAGTCAGACCTTTTGCTAACAATCAGGTTTGCGTGACGAAATCCACTTTATCGAGATCGATGGCGGTCACGTTGACGGTGACGTCCAGCTCCACGCTGTAGGTCCGTCGTTCACGGCGCAAAAAGAAGAACAGAAACGCCTCTTTTCGTACCGCTTCGCGCGCATGAACAACCGTCACGTCCTGTGGCTCAATACGCAGTAGGATGCGCGAGGATGATTTCATCACCGCAGCCTGCACATGGTTCAGGGCATCGGAGAAGGCCCGTGATTTGCTTTCGCCTTTGCCGGCAACCCTCACCGTGGTGGTGAATTGCTCTTTCATACTTATGCGCCGTATTTCTTTTTCCAGGCTTCTACCAGCCGCTCGCCCAGCTCTTCTTTATCCATAAAGCCGAAGCCCAGCACGTTGCAGCCTTCGTTGATAGCGGTGACGCCCTCATCAATAGAGCGCATACCGTATTTTGCTTTGTAGCCGTATTTGGTCTGGGCGGTGATGGCGCCGGCGCCGCCGCTGCCGCAGAAGGAGATGCCGAAGGTGGCGTTTTCCGCTTTCATTATGTCGCCAAGCTTCATGTCGGCCGCAACGCCAGGGACGACCACAGCACGTGCGCCCGCTTTTTCAGCGCCTGCGGCGACTTTTTGGCCTTTACCCAGACGGTCGCCAATGACTACAGTGATTTGTTCCATGTTTTGCTCCTTACAGGTTATCTTTCGCGACTTCGAAGTGGACGGAGAGCAGCCAGGCCTCTTCATCAGGCAGGTTGCCGAACTGTGCGACCACTTCGCGGGCCAGCATCATTGAATCTTCAGAAATTTCTTCGAACAGACTGGCATCCACTTCCGGTAGCGGTTCGCCGCTGATTGACCGGTGGGCCATGGCCCGCACGTGGGAAGTCAGCATTTGCTCCTGAACGTCGTTAGGGACGATGTCGTGACGGCTTAACAGGGCGAATACCTGCTGTAACATCTTGTCAGCCAGGCGTTCGGTCTGCGCCGCCTGCTCCCCTACGTCGTTTATTACCGCTCCGTTATTCACTTGTGTTACCCCGCTGATGTCTCTGGAATCCAAAGTAGCGCCGGGGGTCAGGAGTTTGTAGCGAGTTGTTTTCCACTTCGAAGTGGAAAGGGAGGCGGCAGGGGTGATCGACCCCACATATTCACAGGGAAAAGGTAAAAACGACGGCTATGGCGTGAGATGTATCACAACAATGAGCGTGGACAAGGCGCCCGCGGCAGCGGAAAGGCCGAAAAAAGAGAGTGGAAAAATGTGATATCGGTAGGCTTTCAGGTGGGAGGCATCGGCTGATGCCTCCCGAAAAGAACGGTTAGCGGTACTTCTTATGATAGGTGTTGCGGGTGGTTTTAAACTCCTCCGCGGCGGCCTGCGCCTCTTTCACCTTGCCTTCGTTCGCCAGCTTCAGCGCACCGTCGAGCTGGCCGATCAGAATATCCAGACCGTGACGGTAATCTTTCATCTCAGCGCTGTCGGCCGCTTTGCCTTCCAGCTTCGGCGGGGTCTCTTTCTGAGCATCGACCGCGGCGGTACGCATCTTATTCAGCGCCGCTTTCAGCTCGCCGGCGTCGGAGGTCTTCTGTACCACTTGCAGGTTTTCTGCCAGAGTGTCCATGTCTTCGCCCAGGTCGGCGAAGGCCGACGCTGAACCGAGCGCAAAAGCAGAGACAGCCAGCATCGCTAACAGTTTTTTACGCATTGCTCACTTCCTTTTTATTATTTAAGCAAACAGGTGTTATTGCCCGGCGATTTTCATCTCCGGCAGCAGCACAGAACCGCACTGAATGTTGCTGCGCGTTTCAATATCATCGCCAATGGTCACGATATTACGCCACATTTCTTTCAGATTTCCTGCAATGGTGATCTCACTGACAGGATATTGAATTTCGCCGTTTTCTACCCAGAAGCCGGATGCGCCGCGTGAGTAGTCGCCGGTGACGCCACTGACACCCTGCCCCATCAGTTCGGTAACCACAAGACCGGTGCCCATCTCTTTAAGCATCTTTGCAAAACTCAGGCCGCGGCCGTTAATGCGCCAGTTGTGGATGCCCCCGGCGTGGCCGGTGCTTTTCATCCCCAGCTTGCGCGCTGAGTAATTGGTCAGCAGCCACTGGGTCAGCACGCCGTCTTTGACGATATCGCGACGTTCGGTGCGCACGCCTTCGCTGTCGAACGGCGTGGAGGCCAGCCCTTTCAGCAGGTGCGGATGCTCTTCAATGGTCAGCCACTCCGGCAAAATTTGTTTGCCCAGCGAATCGAGCAGGAAGGTCGATTTACGGTAGACCGCGCCGCCGGCAATCGCTCCGACCAGGTGGCCAAACAACCCGGTCGCCACTTCGTTGGCGAAAATGACCGGCGCCTTCATGGTCGACAGCTTACGCGGCGCCAGGCGCGACAGGGTGCGGCGGGCGCACTCTTCTCCGACCCATTCCGGGGACTGCAGATCCTCGATCGCCCGGCCAATGGTGTAGGCGTAGTCGCGCTCCATATCGCCGTCATCTTCCGCAATGACGCAGCTGGAGAGGGAATGGCGAGTCGAGCAGTAACTTTGCAGCATGCCGTGACTGTTACCGAACACTTTAATGCCGTAGTGGCTGTTAAAGCTGCCGCCTTCGGTGTTGGTGATGCGTTTATCGGCCTTCAGGGCCGCTTGCTCCGCGCGGGCGGCCAGTTCGATAGCGTCGTCCGGGGAGACCTCCGCCGGGTGGAACAGGTCCAGATCCGGGGCGTCAAAGGCCAGCAGATCTTTATCGGCTACGCCGGCAAACGGGTCCGGGGAGGTATAGCGGGCGATATCCAGCGCCGCCTGCACGGTGCGGGCGATAGCGTCCGGGCTAAGATCGGTGGAGGAGGCGCTGCCCTTGCGGTTCTGATGGTAAACCGTGATGCCTAATGCCCCATCGCTGTTGAATTCTACATTCTCCACTTCGCCATAGCGGGTGCTGACGCCGATGCCCGTGGTTTTGCTGACGGAAACTTCCGCACCATAAGATTTACCTGCCGCCAGTTCCAGTGCCGTGGTAACGGCTTCTTCCAGCGTCTTACGCTGCTGTGCAACTTGAGAGATGACTTTCATTGCTAATGCCATAATGTAAGAAGGAGTTAACTGAAGTCTAACAGAGAACCGTTTTTCAGTGCGCGCCTTAACTGGTAACATTAGCCTCTTTTTTTAAGGAGCCTGAGATGACAAAGCAGCCCGAAGACTGGCTCGACGACGTGCCCGGTGATGACGTTGAAGATGAAGATGATGAAATCATCTGGGTCAGTAAGAGTGAAATTAAGCGCGACGCGGAAGAACTGAAGCGTCTTGGCGCGGAACTCGTTGACCTGGGGAAAAACGCGCTGGATAAAATTCCGCTGGATACCGACCTGCGCGACGCCATCGAACTCGCCCAGCGAATCAAAAAAGAGGGTCGCCGCCGCCAGCTACAGCTTATCGGCAAGATGCTGCGCAACCGCGATGTCGATCCGATTCGTCAGGCGCTGGACAAGCTGAAAAACCGTCACAACCAGCAGGTTGCGCTGTTCCACAAGCTGGAGCAGATCCGCGACCGACTGATTGACGACGGGGATGACGCCGTCGCTGAAGTGCTGAACCTGTGGCCAGATGCTGACCGTCAGCAGCTGCGTTCGCTGATCCGCAATGCGAAGAAAGAGAAAGAAGGCAACAAGCCGCCGAAATCGGCGCGCCTGATCTTCCAGTATCTGCGTGAACTGGCGGAAAACGAAGGCTAAGTCCCGCTGTTTTTGCCCGCAATAGTCTCCCGGATGGCGGCGCGCTGCGCCTTATCCGGGCTACGGTTCCCTATATATCAAACGGTTACTCAACACCGCAGGTCCGCGCAAGCGCAGCGCCGCCGGGCAAGCTGTACCAGACTCCGTTCCCGTCGTTGTGCCGGATGGCGGCTACGCCTTATCCGGCCTACAGAGCCCTGTATATCAAACGGTTACTCACACCGTAGGCCCGCGCAAGCGCAGCGCCGCCGGGCAAGCTGTACCAGACTCCGTTCCCGTCATTGTGCCGGATGGCGGCTAACGCCTTATCCGGCCTACGGAGCCCTGTATATCAAACGGTGACTCAACACCGTAGGCCCGCGCAAGCGCAGCGCCGCCGGGCAAGCTGTACCGGACCCCGTTCCCGTCGTTATGCCGGATGGCGGCTAACGCCTTATCCGGGCTACGGAGCCCTGTATATCAAACGGTTACTCACACCGCAGGCCCGCGCAAGGCAGCGCCGCCGGGCAAGCTGTACCAGACTCCGTTCCCGTCGTTATGCCGGATGGCGGCGCGCTGCGTCTTATCCGGGCTACGGTTCCCTATATATCAAACGGTTACTCAACACCGTAGGCCCGCGCAAGCGCATGGACTGCACCCCAAAAGTTGGACACCCAACTG